>OGTS01000067.1_pt1 | contig 66791 bp, 81 predicted proteins | sample 1574681 | NCBI WGS metagenome assembly OGTS01 (sample SAMN03295829, study PRJEB24534) | human gut metagenome | isolation source: fecal sample 4 from infant 4 | host: Homo sapiens | place: USA: Pittsburgh, PA | collected 2014-07 | reverse complement strand
GTATAGCCAATGGTTTAGATAGGGCAAAGGTCTATATAGTAGGTGGAGTGGCGTCTAGCTTGTCATCTTACTTTAAGAGTCCGATTCTTATATCTGGATCAAATAGGACCAGGACAAATGTAAACCTAATAAAGGAATTTTATCCAGAAGGTTTCACAAAAGCATATATTGCCAAAGACGGAAAAAATAATCCATCTGAACTTATAGATTCAGTTGCTATTGGAGGACTTGCTGCTAGAGAGTCTGCACCTGTAATACTCTTAAATCCTAATTTGAATGTAGAGGCAAGTACCAAGGGCTTGATAGGAGAAAGTTTGGATAGGGTAGTTAAGATCAGTGGTGGAATTGATCTTCAGGTTGACCAGATGTTGGGAAATACAGATATAGTCCTACCAATAGAAAAACCATCAGAAGGACCAATTCAAAAGCCTAGACCAAGTACAGGTACAAAAGATAGGGCAAGCTTTGACTATTGGAATGAAGCCAACAAGTATTCTAATGACATATTGATGACAAGTGAGAAGATAAGGGCATGGAACAGAGAAAATCTTAAAAAAACAGGTCTTTTAAGAGATCCCCTATCTGTTGCCAATAAGACTTATGGAGTGATGACTAGAAGGGAAATAGCAAGACTAAAACCAGGTTATCCGGGTAATGTTTCATTTGACTCTACTGCCAATACAGCCCTTAACCCATGGGAGACCATATATATTGAGTCCTATTCTCCTAATAGACAGTGGGCATATGTTAAGTCATACAATTCATATGGATGGTTGCCAGTTGATTCTTTTGCCATAACCAGCAAAGAGGACATAAGGACCTATGAAGCAATGCCTTTTTCAATAATAAAGAATAGACAGTACTTAAATGGTACTACAAGGATAGATATGGGGAATAGGATGCCTATGGAAAAAAATATGGTCCTATTGCCTGTAAGAATGGCCAATGGTAAGCTTACAACTAGAAAGATAAACTTTGATTCCGGGTCTATGAACAGGGGTTACCTTCCTCTTACAAGGGCCAATATAGTAAAGCAGGCTCTCAAGTTCCAAAATGAGGTCTACGGTTGGGGTGGAAGTAAGAATGCTCATGACTGTTCATCCCTAGTCCAAGATGTATTTAAGTCTATGGGAGTCATGATTCCAAGAGATTCAAAAGACCAGGAAGCTGTGAATTTTGGTCATAAGATGTCTATGAGGGGGGCTTTAAAGCTAGCCAAGTTGGATGGTATGAAGCCGGGAACTGCTCTTTATATGAAGGGCCATGTTATGCTGTATATAGGCAAGGATAAAAGTGGTAAACACCAGATGGTTCACCAGTATGCAGGCCACTATGAAAATGGAAGATACATCAGGGTATACTCAGGCAAGATAACACCTGTGACAATAGGAGCCGAGGGTGGAAGAACTTATTTGGATAATATGAGGACTGCTGTGGACTGGATTAGGTAGGTGAGGACATGAATACAATAAAGAATTATCTAAATTGGAGGGGGGACTTGACCTTTGACCAGGATCCCTTAAATGAAGTCGACAATGCTATATTTTCACTATTGGCTTACCTTGATTTTAGTGTGGTATCTGGAAGTGCAAAAATAAAAGACCTAGTTAATATGTACAGTAGATATATGGATAAGACCAAGAGCTCCTACTACCATAGCAAGTTTATAAAGGGCATAGAGGATATTTTAGAAAAGATGTCCACAACTAATAGGTTCAAGGATGTATGGGTGTCTGACTACTGTGATATGCTAGACGAAAAAAACCAGACCCAGTTTTCCGCTATGTGCTTTATACTTGGACATACGGGTATATTTGTAGCCTTTAGGGGAACGGATAATAGTTTTGTAGGATTTAAGGAAGATTTTAATATGAGTTATTCCCAACATGTTCAAGGCCAACTAGAGGCTGTCAAATACCTAGACTATCTAATGGACAAGTACAAGGGCAGCGATGTATATGTAGGTGGCCATTCAAAGGGAGGAAACTTTGCCGTATACTCTGTATGTGGCTTAAAAGAGGACAAAAGAGATAGGGTCATAAGGATATTTAATAATGACGGGCCTGGTTTTTCCAAGGCTTTTGTAGAGACAAAGGCCTACAAGGATACATCGGTCAAGGTCAATAAGATAATACCAAAGGACTCTATAGTAGGTATCTTGATGGACAATGAAGAGGAAACCAAGAGGGTGAACGCCCTAGGCTCAACTGGCTTTATCCAACATGATGCTCAAAATTGGGAGGTCATGGGCAATGAATTTGTAGAAGAAGAGTGTGGTGAACAAGCCCAATTTCTAGACGATACCATAAGGTGTTGGTTATCTACCTTGAACGATATGGAAAAAGCTCTCTTTGTCAACGAAATGTACAATATCATACTTATGACGACAGATGCCAAGAAACTCTCTGACATATCTGAGAGCAAACTGAGGTTGACTATGAACTTTATAAGGAATATGAAGGGGCTAGATCCTGAAAAAAGGGAGATAATGTACGGAGTTGTCTACAGGCTATTTGAGAGTGCATCCAGGGTCAAGAGAGAAAAAGACCTCCACAAAAAATTGAAGAAGGCCAAGCAGAAAGAGCCTAGTTTAAAAAGCAAAAGTGAAAAAAATTCACTATAAAAGGATTTGAAAAAACCACAAAAAAATAAATTTAAAAAGTAAGCTATAGGTGGTTAAAAAATACAAATAAATAATATCAAATAGGTCAAAAATTTCTTGAAATGAATATGAATATGTGATATTATAATCCATAAGGTGTAGGAAAGGTCGTGCAGAGATGCGATTACACTAAAAAATTGATTAAGTCTTTTAAGCTGGTCCAGAGAGACTGGTAAGGATAAGACCTGATGGGTCTAATAACAGTAGGATTGTAGCCATACAGTCCGACATATAGAGTTTATATTATCCTTATACCATGCTATCTCAGCCTGGTATGAGGATTTTTTTTGTATCTAAAAGCCTTAATCGGACAGGAGTATATAAATGTTAAAGGGTAAAGACAAGTTGATGGTAGCGATTGATACTGACAACTATGAAAAGGCAGTAGAACTTATAGACAAGTTAGAAGACAGTGTTGAGATATTCAAGTTGGGACTTGAAAACTATATAGCATCTAGGGGTAAGACTCTAGATTATTTAAAGTCAAAGGAAAAAAGAGTATTTTTGGACCTTAAGTTCCACGACATACCAAATACAATGATGTCGGCTGTTAAGGCCTGCATAAAGTACGGGGTATGGATGATGACTATACACGTTTCAGACTATGAAGGTATGAAAAAATGTGCTGACATAGCTAGGGAAGAGGCTCAGAGATTGGGAATAGAAAAGCCACTTATAGTAGGTGTGACAGTATTGACTTCTCTAAGCGATGAAGATTTGGAGAGCATAGGTTGTAACCTATCTACTAGGCAAGCAGCTATTAAGAGGGCAAAACTTGCCAAAGAGGCTGGACTTGACGGAGTTGTTTGTTCAGCTAGGGAGGTTGCAGATATAGTAGAGGCCTGTGGTCCTGATTTTGTCACAGTTTGTCCAGGTATAAGACCAGCTACAGCTGAAGTAGGAGACCAAAAAAGAGTTGTTACTCCGGCTCAGGCGATAGAAAATGGAGCAAAGTTGTTGGTTGTTGGAAGACCTATAACAAGGGCAGAGGATCCAGCAAAGGCAGCGGATATGATAGTAGAAGAGATAGCAAGGACTACAGAAGTTTAGTCAAGACTAAGATAGATGATGATATTTTAAATAAATTTCTGCATTAATTCGACCATACAAGAAAGACTTGCTAATAAATAGAAAAGCAGTAGTTAAAATCGTGGTCTCATTGAAAGGAGCTCAATCGTGAAGGGAAGATTAATTTTAGAGGACGGAACAATATTTGAAGGCAAGGCCTTTGGTTATACTGAGGATAGCGTAGGTGAGGTAGTATTTAACACATCTATGACAGGCTATCAGGAAATACTTACAGACCCATCATACTATGGACAGATAGTTACAATTACATACCCACTTGTTGGTAACTACGGTATCAACTTGGAGGACTTAGAATCATCTAATGTCCATGTAAGTGGATTTATAGTTAGGGAGAAATCAGATATGCCATCAAACTTCAGGTGTGAGATGGACATAGACACATACTTAAAGCAGTCGAAGGTAATAGGACTTGAAGGTATAGATACACGAGCCCTTACAAAGATTCTTAGAAACAAGGGTACAATGAAGGGAATAATAACTACAGAACACACTAAGTTATCAGATATAAAGAATAAGTTAGATGAATATGACATCAGCCAAGCAGTTAGGATAGTATCTAGAAAAGCAGTAGAGCACCATGAAGGTAGCGGCAAGAAAGTTGCTATCATGGACTTCGGTGTAAAGGAAAATATCATCAGAAATTTCAAGAAGAGAGACTGTGATATCAAGGTATTCCCAGCTACTACAAAGGCAGATGAGGTACTTGCAGCAGATCCAGACCTGATATTCTTATCAAACGGACCTGGAGATCCAGCAGACCTAGAAGATATAGTTGAAAATGTAAGACAGATGATAGGTAAGAAACCTATATGTGGTATTTGCCTAGGTCATCAGATACTGGCTATAGCCCTAGGAGGAAAGACTGGAAAGCTAAAGTTTGGTCATAGAGGTGGAAACCACCCAGTAAAGGATTTTGAAGAAGACAAGATATTTATAACTTCTCAGAACCACGGTTACTATGTTACAGAGATGCCAAATGATATGGAGATAACACAGGTAAATCTTAACGACGACACAGTAGAAGGTATGAGACACAAGACTATGCCAATATATTGTGTGCAGTACCATCCAGAGGCTTGCCCAGGACCATTTGACAGCGAGTACGTATTTGATAAGTTTTTAGAAATAGCAGAGTAAAGGAGACCAATTATGCCTAAGATAGATACAATAAAGAAAACATTAGTTTTGGGTTCAGGCCCAATTATTATAGGACAGGCTGCAGAATTTGACTATTCTGGAACACAGGCCTGCCAAGCCTTAAAAGAAGAAGGCATAGAGGTAGTACTTATAAATTCAAATCCTGCAACAATCATGACAGACCAGGAAATAGCAGACCATATATATATAGAGCCACTAACACTAGACTTTATTGAAAAGACAATAGAAAAAGAAAGACCGGACTCAATACTGGCAGGTATGGGTGGTCAGACAGGTCTAAACCTAGCTATAGAGTTACATGAGGCAGGTATATTAGACAAGTACAATGTCAAGATAATAGGAACATCAGTTGAGTCAATCAAAAAGGGTGAAGACAGAGACCTATTTAGAGAAGTGATGAAGGAAATAGGAGAGCCAGTAATAGAGAGTGATATAGTTACAACTCTTGATGCTGGACTTGAATACGCCCTAAAGATAGGCTATCCAGTGGTTGTAAGACCAGCCTACACACTAGGTGGAACTGGCGGTGGTATAGCCGAAAATGAAATAGAGCTAAGAGAAATCCTAACTCACGGACTAGAGCTGAGCCCAGTTAGCCAGTGCCTACTTGAAAAATCAATCAAGGGTTGGAAGGAAATAGAATATGAAGTAATGAGAGACTCTAAGGGTAACTGTATAACAGTTTGTAACATGGAAAATATAGACCCAGTAGGAGTTCATACAGGAGACTCAATAGTTGTTGCTCCTAGCCAGACCCTATCAAACTTAGAATACCAGATGCTTAGAAGTGCATCTCTAAAGATAATAGATGCAATAGGAGTTGAGGGTGGATGTAATGTTCAGATGGCCCTAAACCCAGAGAGCCTTGAATATGCAATAATAGAGATAAATCCAAGAGTTTCTAGGTCATCAGCCCTAGCATCAAAGGCTACAGGATATCCAATAGCCAAGGTTGCAGCCAAGATAGCCCTAGGATACAGCCTAGATGAAATCCAGAACGCTGTTACAAAGAAGACTTGTGCCTGCTTTGAACCAGCCCTAGACTATGTAGTAGTCAAGATTCCTAAGTGGCCATTTGACAAGTTCAAGCACGCCAACAGAAAGCTTGGAACAAAGATGATGGCAACTGGTGAAATCATGAGTATAGGCTCAAACTTCGAGTCAGCCTTCTTAAAGGGTATCAGGTCTCTTGAGACAGGCAAGTTCTCACTAGTCCACAAGGCATCAGAAGGAAAGACTCTATCCCAGTTAAAGGCTAGTATAGTAGTGCCAGATGATGAGAGAATATTTGACCTAGCTGAGATGATAAGAAGAGGCTACAAGCTAGACATGATATCTACAATAACTGGTGTTGATGCTTGGTTCTTAAACAAGTTCAAGTGGATTGTAGACCAGGAAGAAAAGCTAAAGGTGATGAATATAGAAGACCTTTCAAAGGAATACCTACTAGAGCTAAAGAAGAAGGGATTCTCAGACAAGGGTATGAGTGAGCTTATGAAGATAGATACAGAAGACCTAGTAGAGCTTAGAAAGCTATACAAGATCAGACCTTCATACAAGATGGTTGACACTTGTGCAGGTGAATTCGATGCAGTATCTCCATACTACTACTCAACATATGAAGAATACGATGAAGTTGAAATAAGCAACAAGAAGAAGGTAATAGTTCTAGGTTCAGGTCCTATAAGAATAGGTCAGGGTATAGAGTTTGACTACTGCTCAGTTCATGCAGTAATGGCCCTAAGAAGACTAGGAATAGAGACTATAATCATAAACAACAACCCAGAAACAGTAAGTACAGATTTTGATACTTCAGACAAGCTATACTTTGAGCCACTTACAGAAGAAGATGTATACCACATCATAGAAAAGGAAAAGCCAGAGGGTGTAATCCTACAGTTCGGTGGCCAGACAGCTATCAAGCTAGCCAAGTTCCTAAGTGAAAAGGGTGTAAAGATACTTGGAACAGACTTCAAGGATATAGATGCAGCAGAAGACAGGGAAAAATTTGAGGAATTACTAGAGAAATTAAATATCAATAGACCTAAGGGTAAGGGTGTTTGGTCAGTAGCAGAGGGTGTAGAAGTAGCTACTAAACTTGGCTACCCAGTCCTAGTTAGACCTTCATATGTACTTGGTGGTCAGGGTATGGAGATAACATATGACGAGACTAGACTAGTCCAGTACCTGGAAGATGCATTTGAAAGAGATGCCATCAACCCAGTACTGATAGACAAGTACCTGACAGGTAGGGAAATAGAAGTAGACGCTATATGCGACGGTAAGGACATACTTATACCAGGTATCATGGAACACCTTGAAAGAGCAGGAGTTCACTCTGGAGACTCTATAACAATGTATCCAAGCCAGAGAATATCTGACAATATCAAGGAAAAGATATACGATTATACAAAGAAGATGGCCCTTAACCTAAATGTTGTAGGTATGGTAAATATCCAGTTTATAGAATACAAGGGCGACCTATACATCATAGAGGTAAACCCAAGAGCCAGCCGTACAGTACCATATATTTCAAAGGTTAGTGGTGTGCCAATAGTAGACCTTGCGACTAAGTGTATGCTAGGAGAAAAGCTAGAAGACCTAGGGTATGGAACTGGAGTGTACAAGACACCAAAGCATATATGCGTAAAGGTACCAGTATTCTCAATGTCTAAGCTATCTAGGGTTGAGGTCAGCCTAGGACCAGAAATGAAGTCTACAGGTGAAGTACTAGGTATAGGTGAAACTCTAGAAGAAGCCCTATACAAGGGATTCTTGGCATCAGGTCAGAGAATATCCGATGAAAATAAGAAGGTACTTGCTACTGTAAACAACAATGACAAGGAAGAATTTATAGAGCTTGCCAAGGATATGTACGAGATAGGATATACATTTATAGCAACTCAGGGAACAGCAGATGCCCTAAGAGCAGCAGGAGTTGAGTGTGACACTGTAAACAGGGTTGAAGAACCTAGACCAAATATCCTAGATGTAATCAGAAACAAGCAGGTGGATATAGTGATAAATACTCCAACAAAGGGTAATGACTCTACAAGAGACGGTTTTAAGATGAGAAGAACTGCTATAGAGTTCCAGACAGAGATTATGACATCTCTAGATACCCTAAAGGCTATGGTTGCAGTAAATAGAAGACATATAGACTCAGAGGCTAAGAAAGTTTATAGCTTAAGAGAGATAAATAATTAAATAAGTAATTGATTAAGTGAGCAATTAGAGAAAAGTCCTTCCTAAGTAATGAAAGTTACCTGTGGAAGGACTTTTTATAATGCACAATGATATAAACACAAGAAAAAATATATTAAAAAAATATTCCAAAATTGCAATATCAATTTGTACACTTTCTTGTATCTTTTATAAGAATTTCTGTGCTATAATATCAATTAGCCAATATATGGAAACTACTATTTTTAAAAAATAGATATTTTTGCTATGAGAGGAGAATTTATGAAACCAGTTATTATAGGAATTGCAGGTGGGACAGGAAGTGGTAAGTCTACCATTGCAAACAAGCTGATAGAAACATTTAAAGAAAACGAGATAAGTATACTACGTCACGACAACTACTACAGGGGACAGGCTCATCTTCCACCAAGTGAGAGGGAAAATGTAAACTATGACCACCCAGATGCCTTTGAATCTGACCTACTATGTAGACATCTTGAAGACCTAAAAGAGGGTAGGACGATAGAGATGCCTGTGTATGATTTTACTACTCACACAAGGTCTGACCAGGTCGTAGAAGTCCATCCTGCTCCGGTTATAATCATAGAGGGAATCTTGATATTTTCAGAGCCTGACCTGTGTGATCAAATGGACATAAAGGTCTTTGTAGATACAGATGCAGATGTAAGGATACTTAGGAGGATGACTAGGGATGTAAGCGAGCGTGGTAGAAGCCTGGAGAGCGTAATAAACCAGTACCTAGGAACTGTAAAGCCTATGCACGAGCAGTTTGTTGAGCCTAGTAAGAGAAAGGCGGATATAATAATACCAGAGGGTGGAGAGAACAAGGTTGCCCTTGAGATGCTAGTCCACAAGATAAGCCACGAGCTGAGTACAAACAAATAAAAAAGACCTAAATAAAAAATATAATATATTAAAAAAAAGAGAACCGGGATTTCCCAGGTTCTCTTTTTTAAAAAGGCTTAGTTTCTATTTTACGTAAAGTAGCTTAATATATTATATATTCTACCCAGCTTTACTAGCTATAAACACAAATGAGTCAATAAAATTGTCAACTAATGTGTATAGATAGTCTCAGTTGCCTCCATAGGCTTTGATTATAAATTATACCACTACGATATTATGGGGAGTAAGGCTCATGCCAAGATGCTTGCTGCCTGCGGTATTATATCTACTTGTGATAGGGACAAGATCGTGGAGGGGCTAGAAAAAATTCACAAGTAAATAGAAAAAGTAAAGAAGCAGGCGAAAACGCCTGCTTCTTAATATATTTATCGAATTTGTTGATTGCTAATTTATAATAACTGTTAGGTTGGTCTAAATGGCTTGATAAACCACCTAAATTTACTTACTAAATATTGTATTCTATTTTAAAGGCGTCGTCTATAGCAGCAGTGTCAGATGTTTGGTCTGTTACTGGTGTTATTTTTACTACTTTACCCGGTATACCTACTATTGTAGCCCCTTCTGGCATATCCTTTAGGACAACGGAATTTGCTCCGATTTTTGTGTGGTCTCCTATTGTAATGGGACCTAGTATTTTGGCACCAGTTCCTATGAACACATCGTTACCTATAGTAGGATGCCTCTTGCCAGTGTGGTGGCCTGTACCACCAAGAGTTACTCCGTGGTATATGACAACCCTATTACCAACTTCGGCTGTTTCACCTATGACAACTCCCATACCATGGTCAATAAATATACTGTGACCAATTTGTGCACCTGGATGGATCTCTATGCCAGTGAAAAACCTAAACACTTGGGATATAAACCTAGCTATAAATTTAAATCCAGCCTTGTGCAGTGGATGCGAAATAGAATGTCCTATCAATGCGTGTACACATGGATATATGATAAATACCTTTAGTCTAGAAAAAAACTTTATACCATCACCCATAACGGCGGCATCATTTTCCAATATAAAGTCTATATTCTTTATTAACTTCATTTTTACACCTCGTCAAACATAATAAAAACTAATAAACTCTTAACTCTTAAACTCCTAACTCTTAATTAAAATATCTCCATTGACATATACTTTTCAGCTCCGTCTGGGGCTACTGTAACTATCTGCTTATCTGGATATTTTTCTGCCAACTTTTTAGCAGCGGCGATATTTGCCCCAGAAGATATACCAAGTAGGATACCTTCCTTGCTACCAAGTTCTCTAACAGCATCGAAAGCCTCTTCATTAGAGATAAGTATTACCTCATCTATTATGTCAGCTGCATAATTTTTAGGCACAAAATTAGCTCCTATTCCTTGAATCTTATGAGGTCCAGCAGTTCCATGTGTCAGCATTGGTGATGTTTCAGGTTCAACGGCTACTATCTTTACAGATGGATTTTTTTCCTTTAAGTATCTACCAATACCAGATATTGTTCCACCAGTACCTACACCTGCTACAAATATATCGACATCATTGATATCATTGTAGATTTCAGGTCCTGTAGTCTTGTAGTGAAAATCGGGATTGTCCTTGTTGTCAAATTGACCTAGGGCCTTGTAGTCGCCTGTAGCAAGAAGTTCATTCATCTTGTCGATAGTCCCCTGCATACCTAAAGATCCGGGAGTAAGTATCAACTCAGCTCCATAGGCCTTGATTAGAGAACGCCTCTCAAGACTCATTGTATCAGGCATGATGATTGTTACACCATAGCCCTTGCTCCTGCCTATCATAGCAGTGGCTATACCTGTGTTGCCACTTGTTGCTTCTACAATCTTGTCTCCAGGACCTATCTGACCTCTTTTTTCCATTCCTAAAAACATTCCAAGAACGGCACGGTCCTTTATAGAACCACCAGGATTCTTATTTTCAAGTTTAACAAAAATGTTCTTATTAATTTTTGATATGTTTACTATTGGTGTGTTTCCTATTAAATCTATTACATTTGATTTCATTATTATATTCTCCTGTCTTTTACATGCTAGTTTAGTAAAAACCCCTTGTTTTACTATCATTGTTGTCCGATTGGCTAAAAATTTATACCACCTAGATTTTGTCAATATTGACAATAAAGAAGTGGTCTAGCCTAGATTTATCTACTTATACACTTGGGCAGCAACAACAGCAACAAGAAGAGACTCCTCCGTATGAATTTGAGTATTCGATTTTTTTCTTAATATTTCTCATTTTACGTCGTCTCCTTGTCTTTATTAAACCCGAGTAAAATACTAGGATTTAAATTCATTGTATATTACTAGACTAACAATGTCAACACTAAAATAAAAAGTTATGCAAATAATATTAATTGAAAAAATGGGATAAAGTTATTGACTTTTAGACCTTATGGATGTAAAATATATAAGAATGCGTTAATAAGTCCACTATGCCCCGGACTTTACATATATTCAAAGAAAAACACAAATGTGAAAAGTTAAGGAGGGTCTTTATGAAGAGTTATATAGCTAAGCCAGCTGAAGTGAAGAGAGACTGGTATATAGTTGATGCTGAAGGTAAAACTTTAGGTCGTATTGCTACTGAAATAGCAACAATATTAAGAGGAAAGAATAAGCCAACATTTACACCACACGTTGATGGTGGAGATTTTGTTGTAGTAGTAAATGCTGAAAAGGTAGTACTAACAGGTAAGAAGCTTACTCAGAAATTCTACAGATATCATACAGGTTATGTAGGTGGGTTAAAGGAAATATCTTATAAGGAAATGATGGAGAAAAAGCCGGAAGAAGTTGTGGCACACGCAGTTAGCGGCATGCTTCCAAAGAACAAACTTAGAGATAGAATGATGACTAGACTAAGAGTATACAGAGGTGCTGAACATCCACATGCAGCACAGAACCCACAGGAATTAAACTTTAAGTAGGATATCGAGAGGAGGATTTAATTAATGGCTAATGTACAATATTACGGAACAGGAAGAAGAAAACATTCTGTAGCTAGAGTTAGACTTGTAGCTGGAGAAGGTAATATAAAGGTAAATGGAAGAGATCTTGGAGAATACTTCAACTATGAAACTCTAATAAGAGATGTTAAGCAGCCTCTAGTTTTAACTGGTAACGAAAACAAGTATGACGTTATAGTTAAGGTTGAAGGTGGCGGATACACTGGTCAGGCTGGTGCTATCAGACAGGGTCTTTCAAGAGCTTTATTAAAGGCTGACGAAGATCTTAGACCAGCTCTTAAGGCTGAAGGATTCCTAACTAGAGACTCTAGAATGAAGGAAAGAAAGAAGTACGGACTAAAGGCTGCCAGAAGAGCACCACAGTTCAGCAAGAGATAACAAAACCCAAATTTCAAGACAATTATCAAACCCCGACATTTCAATATGTTCGGGGTTTTTCAATGCTTGCAGGTATTTTCAATCTTTGAATACGTTCGTACAAAATCGTGCACTTTTATCTCCGTTAGTAACAAGCTAGTAACACGTTAGTAACAAAATTTCAGGCCTAAAAATGTGTCATCCGGTTGACTAGTTTCTTTTTACGATACCATTTAATTCTTATACCTCATGACTTTTATTAATGGCCAGTCTAAGCTTATCCAGTTTATATACATGTATTACTTTTGTATTAGTGAGGTCGTTAATATATCCATTTTTCAATTTGACAAAATATCCATCTTCTTTTGAGTAGCTGGCAAATTCTATCATATGTCTATATTTTTTTGGTATTTGCCACTTATCTAGTAGAGCAGTGTTCACCTCGTTAGATATATCTGGTTTGGATAGTATGACCGATTTATCGTCTTGTATATCACTTGCTATAAGTGTTCTAATATATTCGTTGACTGATATGTTAAGGCTACTACACACAGACGATAGGACTTCTTTTTGACCTTTTGGTAGTAGAATCTCAAGCCTATCATAGTTGTTTTTTCTATGAACATCTATATATTTACTCCTATTCATATTTCCTCCTAGATCTTATTGATTGCTTCTAACTTTACACTCATGTCTATGTCTGTATAGACTATCTCTGTGACATCCTTTCCTTGATGCCCTACAATTTGCTTGATTATCCTATCATCTACACCAGCCTCAGTTAGCTTGGAGATAGTTGTGTATCTTGTGCAGTGAGGTGTGTGTTTAATTTCCAAGGCTGCCATAATTTTCTTCCAGTGTGTACTGTAAAATTTATCATAGGTCATTTTTTTGCCATCAGGGGTACATATCAGATATTCTGACTCTCTTGTCATCCAATATTCAAAGAAAGGTAGAACCTTGTCCGGAATTGGTACGTATCTGATGCCTGCTTGAGTCTTAGACTTGGGAATGAAGTACCATTTTTCTTTTAGGTTTACATTTTCCTTTTTCACATCAAGTAACTCACTTACTCTCGGGCCTGTATAAAGCAGCATGAGGACTACAGAATAGTAGATGTCATTATCCTTGACTTTCCAAACCTTCCTAATCTCAGTGTCGCTAAATCTAGACCTTTTAAAGACATTTGGATTGCCTGGCTTTGATATATCTAAATATTTAATTTTTTGTCGCTTTTCCACTGGCACTATATCATGTATGACAGCATAGTCATACATGAGTCCTAGCATGATCTTTAGCTTTTTGAGTGAAGGTGTATTCTTACCGGAAGTATCTACAACCTTTTGTAGGTGATCAAGACGAATTTCAGCAAAAGACATATCTTTGATAGTACTACAAAGTTTATAGGCAGCCTTGTATCCATTTATATTAGATTGGGATATATTATCAAAGTGTATATTAGACCATCTATCATAAACGCCCTCAAATGTAAGTGACCTTGTCCCAATATCATATGGACTTTCGTTGTAGTTAGCTAGGGACTGCATAGCCTCACTCCTGGTTGTATAGTAGCCTACAAACTCATAGATAGGCTTGGTTTTTCCTGTGTCTTTATTAAAGTCCCAACCAACCGTCTTACGGACTGCCCAGGGTCTTCTACGCTTGCCTGATAGCTTGTATATGCTGCCATATCCATTAGGGTTCCTCATATATATCAACTCCTTTTTCTAATTCATTTTTATCAATTAATACTAAATTAGGCAATTTATATAAGTCTAGTGATATTGTGTCGGTAATCTCCCAATATTGTACTTGAGATTTTAGCGAGTACAAATAATCATATAGCATCCTATCCGTTGCACCTAGGTAGTCTGTCAGCTCCTCAACACTTGTAGAGAGTAAAATATATTTCTTAAGGTCTGATTCATCAATAAAATACTTTGCTCCCCAGAGTGTGGCCTTGCGCTCGCTTTTTGATATATCTAGCCTATCAGAGTAGCTGTCTGGGACAGTAAATGTATCTCCTGAGCTAGTAGCATAGTGCCCGCATTCCTCAGCTAATATTTCTGTTTGCTCATTAGTTTGCCTGCTATAAAATTCAGGTGAGAGAAGTATTATATTTTTATTTTTGACGCTGCAGTATAGCGCAGCCTTTCCAAACTTGGAAAGCTCAGGGCAGTTATCGATTAAAATATCTTGCTCCTCTATGTATTTACATATTTTTTCTATCATTTAGCCTCCCTTAATAAGAATGTATGTTCTTTGCGTAATTATAAAAATAGGCAGAATACTGGCATATCCTGCCTTTGTGTCTATTTATTTGCGATTTTGTTGACGTTAACAAAATCGTATTTTTCAATGCTTTCAGGCTTATTATCCTAGCACGTGTTTTGCAAGTACTGATTGTATTTCATAGATATTTGTTGACTTTGAAAATTGCTTTTTGATTGGAGTAGCTAGTCCTGGCATCCATATTTTGAGTTCAGCGTCTAAGTCTAAGTGACCTGCTGTTTCTACTGCAAACTGGGTGATTTTATTGTATGGTAAAGAAAGATATTCTACCTTTTTACCTGTGACCCCTTGGTGGTCTATCAATAATAGTCTTTTGTTTGTAAAGATAAATTTGTCTCTGACTAAAGAGTAAGCACATTCTACATTTTCTCCGTCGTAGAAGAGTTCCCCATACTTCTTGATAATTTCATCAACTGTAATTTGTGATGCGTTGCCCATCATTGACCCTAATAACCCCATAAGTTAAACCTCCTAAAAAATAATATACAATACATACATAAGTTTCTACGTAATATTCCATCCGAATAGGTTAGAGCATATTTTTTAAAGTTTCTATTAAGTCATATTTAATAAATTCAAGGCCATTATTTATAATATAAGTAGTTGATCTAGATTTACCAATTTTTTTGATATATTTTTTCTCAATCAAAGAATTTAAATATTTTATTGTTTCGGATTTATCAATATCAAAATAGCTGTCAATTTGAAATCTCTTTACGTTTTTATTTACATAAATAAATTGGAGTATACCTTTTTCAATTTCACCTAAATCAGATGCATTGTCAGAAATGCTAGTATCCCACAATGTAAATCTAATCATATTGTTGCTTGTATCCAAGCCAGGTCTTTTGAGTGAGTACTTTCCAACAACGTCCATAATTTTTGGTATTCCACTGCCAGCTCGTTCACATAATTTAATATACCTAAATATATCTTGTACTGTGTTATTTCTAGGCTCAGAACGACCACCACAAAAGAAATCAATTTTAGGAATTCTTAAATTTCCTCCATTTTCAAATACGACACTATCGTGCAGTCGAACAATCTTAATACCATAGTCATTTCTAAAGTCACAATGAATTATTGAATTAACTAATGCTTCCCTGATAGCAACAATCATATCACCATCATCACTTCTTGAAATATTATCTTCGTCCATGGAAAATTTATTTTCTATAGAATTTCTTAATTTATCTATTGTTTGAAAAAAGAAGTTATAAAGGTTTCCTTCTCCCCAAGTACCGTCATAAATGATTCTATCATTCCAGCGATAATCAATATTTGAATTTCTTTTATCAATATATTCGACGTGATAATGAGGAAGAAAGTCTCTAATTGAACTATATTTACCAAATACTAAAAGGCCTGCTAAGGTTGGTTTAATAGTCCCATTATCATTACGATCTTTACTAAGAGCTCGAATTTTTATTAGGAATTCGTGGTCATTTAACTCAGTGAAGTTGCTGAGCGTTGACAGAGAGTTAAAACGCTGTCTATATTTCCATACTGTTTCCATATCTAAATCACTTGAATCAAACTTACTCAGTACTACACTGTCGAAAGAGTTTGGCCCAGAATCTACTATCATCTGATCGACCTCATCTACACTACATTTATAGTCTCCTGTATGGTTTCTTTTAAAACAGTAGTACTTACTTCCATTTAAGTATATTGGTTTTATCTTATAATCTGCCTGTGGGATGTTAATTATTATAACTTGCTTATTATTAACTTCTCTGATGAAAATATCTCCATCATTTATTATATTTTTGCTTACTTTATTAGTGTTATTCACCAAGTTATAGAATTCATCTATGACTTTATCCGGATTATCAACACCAGTTACCTCAATGGAGTCCACTTTACCTTCTTTAATTGTCTCTGTAACTCCAAGAATAAGCGTACCGCCTTCGGTATTTGCAAAGGAAGAGTAAGTTTCTAATGCATCTAAAGGGAAACCTTTTTTACTTTTCTTGAACTCAATATTATTCGATTCTTTCAGAAAAGAAGGACTTTTTTCTAGAATATTAAATATTTTTTCTATTTTGTTGTCTGCGTTCATAAACCCTCCTTAAAAGTATTTTTCGTTTTTATTTCCCTGAAACGAAAAAACGAAAACTTTAAAAACCTTGAAATCAAGGCATTTTTTCGTTTTTATTTTCTTGAAACGAAAAAACGAAAATTTTACTTACCATATTTCATTTTTAAAAACTCTTTAAAGTTTTCCAACTCTGCCTTTGCTTCATCACACATTAAACTTACATTTCTAACATATCATAAAATACATTTTCTGATATTATTTCTATATTTTGACCACTTTCTTTTAATTTCTCTGCTTTAAGCTGTTTTGTGCTTTTACCATCAGGATCTTTAATCAAAGGGCAATAATCATTGTTTCCAAGAACTAAAAAATTAGTTTTCCTTGTAACACGATCTCCATTTTCTCCCCCAAAATCTACAACAAGCTGCATAGCTTGCTTCCTATTCATTTTTTCTAGGGTGCCAGTAAACACACAAACTTGTCCATATAGTGGATGAGTAATATCAAATTCTGTTTTATCCGTAGTAATATCTTTGCATTCTAGGGGTTTCCTTTTATTTATTGCTTTCTTGTAAAATTCGTCTGTAGCATTTCCATCATTTCCAATTACATTTTTAATATGTTGGTAAACATTATGAGTAATCTTACAATCAGCAATAGCTCTGTGAGAACCAGTAGAATCTATATCCAATTCTTGCGCTACTGTTTTAAGCTTGTAATCAGGAAGATCTGATAAAAATCTTTTACTAAACCTCATAACATCTATTAAATCATTTTTTATAGGGGAAATATTTCTAGTAAGAGCTTCGTCATATAAAAAATTTATGTCAAAATGCACATTATAGCCAAGTATAATAGAATCTCCTGCAAATTGCATAAAATCTTTAATCCCATTTATAGGATGTTCAGCATTATCCAACATTTCTGGGGTGATACCAGTAAGTTTTTGTATAAAACCAGACAGCATAGATATATCATCTGGTCTACAAAATCTTTGGAATTCTTCTATTATTACATTATCAACAACTTTAATTGCACCAATTTCCAAAATATCATCAACCAATGGGTCTAATCCAGTAGTTTCTAAATCCAATATAATATAGTCATCAGGAAACATAAAAAGGCTATTTCCTTTCATGGGTCTAACTCTATATCCATTTTCATCCAAAATAAAAAAATCTTCTTTCTTTAATTCCCTTGATTTAGTATTAGATTTAAAGTTAAATAAACTCATAACACCCCTCCATTTACTTACCATATTTCATTTTTAAAAATTCTTTAAAGTTTTCCAACTCTGCCTTTGCTTCATCACTCATATCTTCATCAGTATGTGCTGCAAAAGTTTCCGGGTGATTTCTTACATTTGTACGACCCAAAAGATAGTCTGTAGATACATTAAAGAAGTCAGCAAGCATAGAGATTGAATTAGAATCTGGTGTAGTTTTCCCTTGCTCATAATATCCATAGGCGCTTTTAGATATATTTAATTTATTCGCCATATCTTCTTGAGTGCATCCCATTTCGCTTCTTAATTCCTTAAGTCTTTTTTGAAATAACAATTTGTCCATAACATCACCCCCCTTAGTAGATATTATACAACTATGAATTGTATAAGTAAATAAAAAACAAATATAAATTGTAAAAATGTATTGACAAACAAGTTTAAATTGTTATAATAGAGTTATAAACAAGTTTAAATTGTCAAAAAGGAGGTGGAATTTATGAGTAATTTAAAAAAAGCGAGAGAAGAGAAAAAAATAACCCAAAGGGAGATATCTTCTAAAATAGGGATATCACAGCAAGCATATAGTTTGATAGAAAATGGGAACAATCAACCATCTTTAAGCGTTGCATTCAAGATTGCAGATATTTTAGAGAAAGATATTAGGCAACTTTTTTATACTCAATAAGACAATTTTAAATTGTTTACAACAATTATATATTGTTTAAAAATAAAAATGAAGTGCAGAAAATGCACTAATGAAAAAGAAAAAAACGGCTCCGACTGAAATCTAATCAGATATCTTCTAATAATCCTACCAATTTATTTTAAAGATTCGAGGCCCCCCCAATACCTCATTTCTGATTAGATTTCAGCAGGAGCTGATAAGTAAATAATTGCAATAAATAAGGAGTAAAAAAGAAAGGATGAATAATATGGACAAACTAAATATAAAGGTAAATATAGAAATTGAAAATTCAACTGAAGTTAAAGAAGAATTGACCCAAATCAATGATTTACTAATTGAAGTAAAAAATCGACTTGAGTCAATCAATCAGAAAGAATTAAATTTAAAGGTTTTCAAATAATTCTTTCTCAAAAATGGAAAAATAATTTTAATAAAGAAAGGATAAAAAATGGAAAACATTTATAAAAAATACAGGAAGCTAGCAGGCCTAACTCAAGAAAAGGCCGCAGAACACTTAAATATTAGTATCGATACCATCAAGAGATATGAAAATGGTACATATATACCGCCAAATGATATAGCAAGAAGAATGTGCTTGCTCTATGGAGATATGAAACTAGCATATGAACACCTGGAAAATAGCCAGGTAGGTGCAATGGTCCTTCCAGCATTAAAAGATAAGGACTTGTGCTGCTCAACATTGGGATTTTTAAACAGCTTGCAAAACCTGGATAAGAAGAAGGGTGAACTTATTAGCATAGCATCAGATGGCATAATTTCAGACCATGAATTGAAATCGTGGGAAGATGCAGAAAAGCTAATCAGCAATTTAATAAAAAATTCATTTGAATTATTGTATCGGAGGGGAAAATAATGACAAAAATTAAAGTATCAGAAGCTGCCAAAATGCTTGGTGTTACAGACCAATTTGTTAGAGTTGGACTTCAGCGTGGGGCCTTTGAATTTGGGACAGCCTTCAAGAAAAATGACAGGAGTAGGACATATAGTTATGTTATATATCCTGAAATTCTTAAAAAAGTTGTCGGTGAAGATAGATATAAGGAGGTTATGGAGAAATGCTAATAAAACAAGAAATTCAAACCATACAGCACCCAGAGTATAAGTTTACTGTTGAAGGTAAAAAAACTATTTGGAAAGTTGTCTGCTACAAAAAAGATGAACTATCTGGTTTTTTTAAACATATGGGGGATGTAATGATCATATCCAAAAATGCAATAAGCTTTAAAACGCTAAAAGCTTTTAGAAAAATTGAAAGTAAAAGTATAAAAATTAAGTTATTGCAGAAGGCCTGCAATTACATGGATGAAAGGGAAACAGCATGATGAATATATTAGAATTGTTAGGAGAACTGATGATGTGTGTGCTTATATTGACCCATCATATTTTTAAATTTTTGATAATAGCCGGGTTAGGATGTAATGTAATTTATATTATTTCAAAAATAAAAAGAAACAGGACCCGAAAGAAATTTTACGGATCCCATAAATACTGTTACAAATATTATAACCCAAAATACAGGCAAGATCAAGGGGGGAGGTATTCTTATGTCAGGATGGATAAAAGTCCACAGAAGAATCTTAAACAGCGTATTTTATAAGTCACTATTAGGCAAACAAAGGGATGTGATTATTACTATATTGTTGATGGCAGACCACGAAGAAAAAGAATGGATTTACAAGGGCAAAAAGTATAAAACCCTTCCAGGGCAGGTGTTTTCGTCTCTTCAAGGTATAGCAAATATGTGTGGGAAAGATTGTACTCGTGAAACTGTGCGAACAACCATAACTCACGCAGAACAGTATGGTTTTTTAACCAAAGAAACACACAAGACGCACACACTTATAACCATTGAAAATTGGGAAACATACCAAGATATTCACACAAGAGAAACACAAAATAGCCCAATAATCAACACAAACTCCCCTGAGGGTCGCCCCCTAACAAGAAGAAAGAAGAAAGAAGAAATATTATATAGTCAAAACTCTGATGAGTTTAGACTTGCTAATCTCCTTTATGAGCTGATAAGGGAAAACAATCCAAAGTTTAAAGCACCTAACATGGATAACTGGTGTGGACATGTGGACAAAATGCTAAGGATTGATAAGAGGTCAATAGATGATGTTGAGGCTGTGATTAGGTGGTGTCAGCAAGATGACTTCTGGCACAAGAACATATTATCTACTGACAAGCTAAGAAAGCAATTTGATAAGCTGTACATGGCTATGCCTAGAGATAAAAAAGTAATTCCATTCAAGCAGGAGGAGAAAGATGGCTGGAATTATATGTAACTCTGAGTGTGAAGTGGCCCTATTGGGATCTATCATACTAGATGAAAAATTGATAGTAAAAGCCATAGAGTCTGGGGTAAGTCCTAGAGATTTCTACGGTGAGGGATATGGATTCCTGTATCAAGCTATGGTGGCGCTCCATAAAAGTAAAAAGCCTATAGATATAGTCAGTATATCAAGTGAACTGTCTAGGATGGGTTCAGATACGGATGCAGGTACACTAGCTAGCCTTACAAGAAATGCTCTCCCAGTCAATATGCAGTACTACATTGACGAGGTAAAGGACAAGGCCTACAAGAGGGGCATTCAAGAGCAGTTGCTGGAATTGCTAGGAGATCTTGATACCAAGCCTGCTGATAGCATCAGGGGATGTATTGATGAATTGGGCAAAAGTATTGAGTATAATAAGTCGGTTGAATCACTATTTGTAGATGCATCAGAAATAAAAAGGACAGATCTAACATCTGGTCTTGAAACTGGGTTTGCGGAGCTGGATAGTCTACTAGGTGGATTAGTATATGGTAGCTTGACAGTATTGACCGGTGAGCCTAGTAGTGGTAAGTCTACCCTGCTAAATCAGATAATTGCTCAAAATATCATGCATGGGCAAAGATGTATGCTCTACTCTGGAGAGTTGACCAGCTTCAATATTTTGCAGTGGTTTATGAGGACCGTGGCCAACATTGATGACCTAAAGGAGTTTAAGGGAAGAACTGGCAGCTACTATGATGTCACTAGGCATGGTGAGGATTTGATTAGGAAGTGGATTAAGAATAGACTGTATATCTACTCTGAAGATGCAGCTTCAACTATAGATAATTTGCTGAATAGTATTGAATACCTTATAAGGACCAAGGATGTTAAGTTGTTTATCTTAGATAACATGATGACGGTTGATAACTCTGGGTTAGAAGAGTATGACAAGCAAAAAAGACTGGCCAAAAAGTTAAAAGAATTAGCTAGGAAGTATAAGATATGCATTATATTGGTTGCCCATCCAAAGAAAAAGTCTGAAAAGGACAAAAAATATCATATGCATGATGTGGCAGGTGCCAGTGAAGTGGTCAACCTGGCAGATTATGAGTTGATATTGACTAGGGATATTAGTGTTGATCCTAAGACTGAGGTTGTCAGTGATGTTACTAAGATTGGGATATTGAAGAATCGTATTACAGGCAAGCAAGGAATCAGTGCCAGGCTTCACTTTGATAGCATGAGGAAACGATTTTGGATGGCAAAAGAAGAGTTGGTTAAGGACTACAAGTATGGTCATGTTGACCAAGTTGAGTTTGTAGAATTGGATAGTGTGGCAGATGATGTGCCATTTTAAGGAGGGACTATGGATGTAGTTCAGGAGTACTTGAAAAATCTAAAGAGATTTGAAGATGCTGAGAGATATTTTGAGAATCTCAGTGACGAACAAATTAGAGATATAGAGTCAACAAAGGAATGGGCTGCTTTTAAGTCTATATGGGCCAATCTTGAAAGATTATACCCATTGGCCAAGGCAGCTGGGTGTACTAGGATAAGATACTACGGAGGTTAGGGATGGAATATTTTACAAAGCAAGATTTAGAAAAGCTTAGCATGAAAAATAGGATACTGATGTTGATTAATGATTGCCAGCTAAGAGGCAAGAGCTTAGAGGTTGAAATAAAGGAGCATAGCAGCTTAAAAAAAAGTAAGCTAGTCTATGACGTTGACGAGCTAGCTGCACTGAAAGAGGCAATACTCATATGTCATAGTGATGATCTTAAATCACAGCATTTTAAGATTTATAAGTTCAGGCAGATAGGCTAGGGGTGACAGTATGCAAAATAATTATATATCAAAGGCTCCATGTTTTAATTGTGATACAAGAGAAATTGGTTGTCATGCGATTTGTAAAAAATATGCATCATATCGCGAGGGTAGAGAGCAGATTTACAAAGATAATAAGATATCTGTAGATGTTCAGGGATATTTTCAAGTTGAGCTTGAAAAAAATATATTTGGACGAGGAAGGAGAATAAAGAGACATGAATAACGTAGTATTAATAGGACGATTAACTAAGGATCCAGAGGCAAGGTATTTACCAACAACAGGCACTCCAATAGCTACATTTACATTAGCTATTGACAGAGACTACAAGAATAAGGATGGCTCAACATCAACGGACTTTATTCCAGTGGAGTTGATGGGCAAGCCAGCGGAGTTTGTAATGAATTACATAACAAAGGGAAGGCTGGTCACAGTTCAAGGTAGCATACGTGTAGATCGATACGAAAAAGACGGAGAAAAAAGGAGCTTTACAAAGGTGGCTGGTCGAAGAATAGAGGCACTTGATAAAAAGAAAGATGGTGAAGTTGAGCCAGCACCTGCAACATTTGAGGCGGTGAATGATGATGATGTCCCATTCTAGACCAATAACTCATATTAAGCTAGGACATTGTGAGTTTTGTGGAGAAAAAGAAGTAAAGATAGAAACTTTAAAAGGAACTTACTACAAGTGTCCTGGGTGTGGCATGGTGCACGGTCACACACATGATAGGAATAATGTTTATAGGCAAGCATGGCATGATTTTTACGCAAGGTAGGTGATATGATGGCTAAGGAACGAGTTAAAAAGGAATTTTATGAAAGCACAGAAATGTTATTGAGAAATTCAAGAGGTATAAAAAGACATGTAGACATTTTAGAGAATACCATGTCAGACATTCAAGAGTATAAGACAAGAGGTATAAAAGCCGTGGCCACAGATGGGATAAGAGTATCTAGTAGTCCAGGTGATTCTATTGGGAAGCAAGTAGTGAAAATTGCTGAAATGGAAGAGAAAATATCAAAAGAGATCTCTGACGAAAAAAAATATTTGCAGCTTATAAAAAAGGGGCTGTCATCGTTGTCTGATGAAGATAGGGAAATAATAGTCATGAGGTATCTTGATAATATACCAGACTCTAAGATTGCTGAATTTACAAGCTATGAGAGGTCATGGGTTCAAAGAAAAAGGACTGCTGCAGTACGTAAAATAGCCATCTGTATATATGGAATCAAGTGCCTAGAATCATAAAAAATAGTGCAAAATATGCATTATTTTGAGTAAAAAAGTAGCACACTTTTAGCACAGAAAAAGGCTAAAATCTGTGTTATACTATATTCAGGTCAAAGAGACAGCAATTGAAGATTCTATCCGGGCATAGTAAAAGGGGAGTAGAGATACTTCCTTTTTTTTGTTGCGAAGAAAAGGAGGTGTAGTACATGTGAATTTCGTAGAGCCTGTTAGAGATTTAGATTTGCTTGATGACATGCTAGAATTTCTCAAAAATAAAAGTCAAAGAGATTTTGTTATGGTAGTATCTCAGTACTACACTAATTTGAGAATATCAGATATATTGAGGCTGCAAGTCAAGCATGTCAAAAATCTAAAAGAAATAAGAATAAGGGAAGCTAAGACAAACAAGTTAAAATCCATCCCGATCTATGGTCAGTATAAATCAATCCTAGAAGATTATATTCAAGGCAAAAAAGACTATGAATATTTATTCCCAGCCAATGGTGGTAAGAACAAGCCTATCAGTAGGCAAAGAGCCTACCAAATTATCAAGGAAGTTGCGAATGAGTTTGATATTCCCAATATTGGGACACACTCAATGAGAAAAACTTTCGGTTATCATTATTACAATGAAACTAAAGATATTGCACTATTGCAGACGATATACAATCATTCATCACCAGCAACAACTCTTAGATACATAGGGATGAACAAGGACCGAGTAGATGATGCCTACAGAGATATGGAAAAGAAAATCCATATCTATTAAATTTTTTCATTAGAAAAACTTTACATATTGAGTAAGTGTAAAGCAAATTTGAAAAACAGTGATTTTAAAAGCTATGTATGCATTGAAATTGCTAAACTATAATGACTTACAAAGATATTTTAAAAAACTTTACAGAATATGCAATATGTAAAACTTTTTTGGCGTTTTTACTAAGAAATCATACTAAAATGAGGAGGTGAAAAGATGAAAAGCAAGTGGGACACAAATGTCAAAGACAAACTTATCCTGGTTGAGGGGTGGGCAAGAAATGGCCTGAGTGAAGAACAGATTGCTAAGAATCTTGGTGTAGCCTACTCGACATTTAGGGATTACAAGCGAAAACATCCGGCACTGTCGGCAGTCCTTGAAAAAGGGCGTGAAGTTGTAGACTTTGAGGTCGAAGGTGCACTAATTAAAAGGGCTCTGGGGTTTACCTATGAAGAAGTGATTGAGGAACTGAGGGAGGATCCAGAGACAGGTACTGCCGGATTAGTGCCGGTTAAGAGGGTAATAAAAACAGTACCACCTGACGTGAGTGCGGCTAAATTCTGGCTGAATAATCGTAAACCGGATGAGTGGAAGTATGACTCTAATAAAATTGAAATAGATAGAGAAATACTAAAGATGAGACAGAAAGAGTTGGAGGCGAAGTTGTTCTAATGGCCAAAGGTGTATTTAAGAAATTTTACAACAGTAAAGAGTGGAAGAAGTTCAGGCAAAGTTTAATTGATGAGCGTGGTGTAATATGTGAGAGGTGTCATAAGGTTATTACGGACTCCAGCAAACTACACGGTCATCATAAGATAGAGCTGACAGTCAGTAATATATTTGATTTTGATGTTACTCTCAACCCAGATAATGTCGAACTAATATGTAAGGATTGCCACGATAAAGAGCATGAAAGGTTTGGATATCGTAAGCAGCCAAGCAAGGATGTGATCATAGTCTATGGTCCACCATGCTCAGGCAAGACAAGTTATGTTATGAAGCATAAGGGTGTGAATGATATTGTAGTCGATATGGATAGATTGTATGAAGCCATCACTTTACTGCCAAGGTATCATAAGCCTGACAGACTTAAGGTTAATGTCCTAGCCGTAAGACAAACACTAATAGATAATATCCGCACAAGGTATGGTGAGTATGATAAGGCTTGGGTCATAGGTGGTTATCCAAACTCACACGATAGAGATAGGCTGGCAAGAGATTTGAATGCAGATTTAATTTGTATGGATACTCCTAAGCATGAATGCATAGCTAGACTATATGAGTGTGATGATGACAGAAAGTATTACATAGATGAGTGGGTTGGATATATTGAAAAATGGTTTGAGGGTGGCTAATAAAAAAATATTTTTCCCAAAAAAATAAAAAACATACTCCCCCCAATCTGGAAATTTTTTTAAAAAATATCAAGACCGATGCCCAATCACTCTCTTACGCACAAACCAATTTTTTGACTTTTTGCCCAAAGTTTGAAAAGTAATGAAAGGAGTGAATGAAATGATAGGAATTATCGAAAGAATTGATCTAGAGTATGAAAAAGTAAGAAATTTATTTTCTGAATGTGACGAAAAGATACTATTGCTGAATGATGGTGTCATCAGGGAGTTTGCTAGAATAAAGGTCGAACTAGATGACATTCACGAAATCGTAAAACAGACTGGACTTATTAAGACACATCCAGACAATCCATTCTTGCAAAAGGAGTTGGTTGCTACTAAGACACTTACTAGGTGTAGGGCTAATTACTTGAACTATGCTGCCAAGCTATCGTCAATACTAGGTAAGGAACTAATCGCTGAGGAAGATTTTGACCTTGATGAATTCGAATAGTTATATCCTAAAATACTGGGAAGAAATAAAGCATGGCAGGATATTAGTAGGGCATGAGTTAGTACTGGAGATGAAAAGGCTAGTAAGCTATATCTCAGATCCTATAGTTCAGGAAAGAATGCAACTTAAAATTGATTTTGAAGAATCCAACAAGAGAATAAGGTTTATAGAGACGAAATGCAAGCATTATGAAGCACCATTTGCAGGACGTCCTTTTTTATTGGAGTTGTTTCAAAAGGCATTTATTGAGGCTATATTTGCGATAAAGATCTATGATGATGAGCTAGGCAAGTATATAAGGCTGCATCAGGAAATACTCTTTCTAGTAGCTAGAAAAAACGGAAAGACACCACTTATAGGAGCTATATGCCTAGCTGAATGGTTTTGTGGTTATATGGGTCTTAAAATAATGTGTGCTTCTAATGATGACCAACAGGCAGGCTTGATGTTTGATGCAATTAACGCAATGAGAGAGGAAAGCCCAAGCTTGGCCAAGGTCACTAGGAAAAATCTCAAGGGAATATACTTTGGCAATCCTAGGAAGAAAAACTCCAAGGGGAAGTTTAGCTCCCAAAATAAGGGCAACATTAAGAAACTATCTGCCAAGGCAAGTGCCAAGGAAGGTAGAAATCTTGGTGTAGGTGCAGTTGATGAAGTATTTGAAATGAAGGATGACTCAACTGTAATGCCAATAAAACAGGCCTTATCAACTCAAGATGAACCACTTTACTTTGAGCTGACTACAGAAGGCTTTACAAATGATGGATACCTTGATGCAAGGTTGATAGAGGCTAGGCAAGTCTTGGCCGGTGAGGTGGATAAACCAAACTGGCTGATATGGATGTATACCCAAGATAGCGAACAAGAGGTATGGCAGGATGAAAACTCATGGGTCAAATCTAATCCTGGTCTAGGTGTTATCAAAAAATGGAAATATCTGAGAGGCAAGGTTGAAGATGCCAAGAGGTCTAAAAGTGAGAGGGCATTTGTCTTGGCCAAAGACTTCAACATCAAACAGAACAATGCTGAGGCATGGCTACAGTCTGAAGATATAAACAATGAACTGACATACAATATTGACGAGCTGACAGGTGCGATAGGTATAGGTGCCACAGACTTGTCTGAGACTACTGACCTTACAAGTGCCAGGGTACTTGTCATGAGGCCTGGAAGTAATACCAAGTATATGTTGTCAATGTACTTTGTACCAGAGACTAAGGTTGTTGAAGGGTCAAAGCAAGATGATAGGGACTATCTTCAATGGGCAAAGGAAGGTTGGTTGACTATATGTCCAGGCAATGAGGTTGACTATTCTGATATAGTGACCTGGTATGTATCATTGTACAAAAAATATGGTATATGGGTCTTTAAGGAAGGGCATGACAGGTGGAATGCCAAATCATTTGTAAGTGAATTGGATGACTACAATATCGAAAATGAGAAAGTATCACAGGACTTTAATAATATGAGTCCAGGCATGAAGTCGCTGGAAGCAGATCTAAAGGCAAACCTGGTCAATTATAATCAGAATCCTATAGATAAGTGGTGCCTAGAAAATACATCCTGTAGAGTTGACAATATAGGTCGTATAATGCCAGTTAAGGTACAGGATATGAGAAATAGAAGAATAGACGGTGCGGTCACTATGATAATTGCATATGCAATGCTTGATAGATATAAAAAAGAGTATAGCATGATGATTAGATAAAAATTAGCAGGTCGGAGCTAAAATATTATAAAAAACTCTTGACGTGTAACGAGTTACAATATATAATGAATGTAACGAGATACAGGAAGGAGGTTTTTATTTTTGTCAAAAAGTAGAGCTGAATATATGAAAAAAAGGAGGGAGGGTAAAAAAGCATTCAGTGTATTGCTGGATGTAGACAAATTTGAAGCCATAGACAGTTACTTGATTAATAAAAATAAAAGTAAAAAAGAATGGCTTGAAGAAAAAATAGATAATGAATTAAAAAATGAGAAATAAAAATAGGGAAAGTTTTCACCGACCAAAGCTTAAACAATCCCTATCACGTATTCCTACAGCTCAATTATACGTGATTTCTCAAAATAAGTCAATAAAAGGAGGAATTACAATGAATAATGAATTAATGAGATTTGAAAATGAAGAGTTTGGTGAAGTAAGAAGTGTATTAATTGATGACGAGCCTTGGTTTGTAGGGAAAGATGTAGCAAGTGCACTAGGGTATTCTAACTATAGAGATGCATTAAATAAGCATGTAGAGAGTGAAGATAAGGGGGTCGCGAAATGCGACACCCTTGGAGGCAACCAGGATATGTCAGTCATTAATGAATCAGGTTTATATAGTCTGATATTTGGTAGTAAATTAGAAAGTGCCAAGAAATTTAAGAAATGGGTAACATCAGAAGTATTGCCCTCAATCAGAAAACATGGTTTTTATATGCAAGATGGATTGTCTAGAGAGGTGCAAGCAATATTTCACTTGGATAGACAACAACAGAAATTAATAAAAGAAATATCAGACATAAATAATAGTGTAACAGAGTTTAAGGAACATATGCCATTATTTGCTGTTGAGTGTGATTGCTTAAATAAAGAAGTTAAGAAAAGGGCGACAGAGTGCCTAGGCGGTTATAGGAGCGATGCATATAACGACAAGAGCCTTAGAAGTAGGGTCTTTGCTGATATATACTCAGAGATTAGAAGACAATTCGGTGTTACATCATACAAGGGGATTAGACGTGTCCAGTATGATAAGGCAGTTGAACTAGTAAGAGGTCATAAATTACCATTGTTGCTTAGTGAAGATATACAAGACGTACTGAACAGCTAGGCAATGAATTACATACAAGATATAGAAGAATTAGTATATCTTATGATAGAGTTGGATATTCCATCTGAAAATATAGATATGGAAATTGAAAACTCAAGAATTATGTTAAATAATGAATATTCTCAATATGTTGTTGAATCAGCATTTGAAGAGTACAAAAAGTATATAAACTAAGCAATGTGAAGCCACAGGAAACTGTGGCTTTTATATTGCAAAAAAGGAGGTGAGAAATTGGGAATCAAAGATGTTTTTAGTTTGCTCATGGGTAACAAGGGCAAGTCATATACTTATGCTAGGATGTTGGATGGGTCTATACCGGTATTTTCAAACTTTGGTAATGATATATATGCATCAGATATCATAGATAGGTGCGTGTCTATCAAGGCCAAGGAAATGAGTAAGCTAATGCCTAAGCATATCCGGACAGATAGTGGTAAGCAAGAGACAGTCAACAGTTCTATCAATAGTTTATTGAAGTTTGGTCCTAATCCATTGATGACTACATCGGATTTTTTGAGTAAATGCACCTGGTTGTATGAGAAAAAATACAATTGCTTTATATATCCTGCATATAAGATTAAAAGGGTGCCTGGAGGTACTGTGAGGGAATATACTGGCTTTTATCCGCTCAATCCTAACCTAGTTGAGCTACTAGAAGATGGGTTGGGTACGTATTATATTAGGTTTACCTTTAATAATGGTTATAAGTACACAATGCCTTATGCTGATATTATCCACTGGAGAAAAGATTTTGCTATGAATGAGTTTCTAGGAGGCAATGATGATGGTAAGGCCAAGGATGATGTGATACTTGGGACAATAAAGACAGACAAGGTTGTCACTCAAGGGCTAGACAAGGCTGTTAAATCATCACTTGCCGTAAGAGGTGTCATCAAAATCAATACTATGCTTGATGATGACAAGCAGGAGGAGTCTAGAAGAAAGTTTGAGGACAAGCTAGTAAGGTCTGAGTCTGGGATAGTACCTTTGGACTTAAAGTCAGACTATATACCTATTGAGACCAAGCCTGTGGTGGTTGAAAAAACTACTATGGAGTTTGTTCAGACCAAGATATTAGCCTATACAGGCATAAGTTTTGCTATCTATACAGGTAAGTTTACAGATGAGGAGTATCAAGCATTCTACGAAAGTGAGCTTGAAAGTAAGATAATAAGCCTTGGACAGGCATTTACCAAGACCTTATTTACCCAACAAGAGTTGAACATGGGTAATGAGGTCATTTTTTATGGCCAAAAACTCTTGTTTACTAACACCAAAAATAAAATAGCTGTTGCAGACATCCTTGGTAATAGAGGGGCTCTGACAGATAACCAGTTACTTGAATTATTTGGATACCCTCCGTATGAAGGTGGAGACGTAAGAAGGCAGAGTTTGAATTTTATTGATGTTGATATAGCTAAATCTTATCAGCTAAATAGAAAAAACAATGGGAAGGAGGTGAAGGAAGATGAAGGACAAGGTGAAGATTAGAAAGTTAAGTGAGGAGTATGTTGAGAGAAGTTATACATTTACAGATCTGACTGCCAACTCAGATGATGACTATAACATAGTTGGTCATGCTGCAGTTTTTGGCCAAAAGACCAATATAGGGGGCTATTTTGATGAAGTTATAGAAAGAGGTGCATTTGATGGATGTGATCTAACAGATGTTTCTTTATTTGTAAACCATATTCAGTCATCTATACCACTTGCAAGGAGCAGGAATGGTCAAGGAACTATGGTAATAGGAGTTGATGATAGGGGACTATTTATCAAGGCAAAGCTAGATATTGAAAATAATCAAGATGCCAAAAACCTCCACTCAGCTATCAGCAGGGGGGATATATCAGGTATGAGTTTTGCATTTAGGGTGAAGGACCAGAAGTGGGAGGGCATGGACACAGATATGCCACTCAGAAGGATATTCAAGGTATCAAAGGTCAGTGAAGTAAGTGCAGTCACATATCCTGCCTATCAGGGTACTGATATAGACTCTAGAAGCAAGCAGGATTTAGACGAGGCGGTAAAGAAGTTTAAGAGGTCATCAGTAGATTATCTTGAGCTTGAGAGGTTAAGGACAGAATTTTTATCAAAATTAATATAAAAGAGGTGTAAATATGAAAGAGAGATTATTAAAGCTATTTAATGCAAAAAGTGAAGAGAGAAACAAACTAATCCAGACAGCAAAGACTACAGAAAATATAGAGGAATTAAGGTCTTGTAACGACAAAATAGAAAAGCTAAATGAAGAAATGGAAGAGCTGAGAGCTGCCATTGATGAGATAGAATTAGAAGAAAGAGGTAGTCACTTTGTTCCTGGTGGAGAAAGTACTTTAGATAATTCAGCAAGCTTAATAAGTATTAGTTCTGCTATGATATCAAACTCTCAAAGAGGACTTGATATAGCTGATTATGAGGAAAGACAAGCCTTTATGGATTATGTCTTAAGAGGTAAAATACCAGAAGAAAGAAGGGACGCAGTATCAACTATAAGTGATGCAGGGGCAACAGTACCGGTAACTGTGGTCAACAGAATAGTTGAAAAACTGAGAACTTATGGAAATATATTCTCAAGAATAACTATCACAAATATCAAGGGTGGTGTAGAAATCCCTACGAAGTCTGCAAAACCAACTGCTCAGTGGGTGACTGAAGGCAAGGTTGCTGAGGCACAGAAAAATGCAGTGGACGGTAAGATCACATTTTCATACCACAAGCTTCAGATAAGAATAGCAGTTACTCTTGAGGCTGATACAGTATCTCTATCAATATTTGAAGACAATATTGTTGATAGCTGTTATGAGGCAATGATAGTAGCAATAGAAGATGCAATAATAAATGGTTCAGGTTCAGGCCAGCCACTAGGTATAACTAAGGACCCTAAGGTGGCATCACAGAAAGTAGATGTAAAGCCATCTGAATTAGTTAAGTATGACAAGTGGTCTAAGATATTTGCTAAGATTCCACTGGCAAAGAGACAGGGGACAGTACTGATCGTAAACTCTGAAACTTACGAAGGCGACCTAATGGGAATGGTTGACAAGAATGGACAGCCAATAGCGAGAGTAAATATAGGTCTAAATGGTGAGGATAAGCAAATCTTCAAGGGCAAGGAAGTTGTAATGGTTGAGAGCTCACTACCATCATTTGAGGCTTGTGAGCCAAACAACGTATTTGGTATCATAGTAAACCTAAAGGATTATATGCTAAATACAAACCTTCAGATTGCCCTTAAGAGGTACTTTGATGAAGATACAGACCAGTTTATTACTAAGTCGACTATGATAGCAGATGGTAAGCTGGCAGACCATCAAGGTGTAATCTTACTTACTAAGGTAAACGAGGGATAGTATGGCAGATACACTACTTGATAGGGTCAGGACATATCTAAGGTTCAGTGAGAGTGATCAAGTAGATGCTGAGTTACAAATGTATGTTGATGCTGCAGTCGAGTATTTGGAAAATGCTGGTGTATCAAAATTGAAATCTGAGTTATACTACCAAGCCATAGCCATGGTGGTTGCTCAGTGGTATGAAAATAGGCTAGATGACAATGGGGGGCTTGGCTCCCCTGTTGTGGGTCTAAGGTCAATAATAACTCAGCTAAGCTACTGCAAGGAGGTATAGGCATGAATCTAGGTAGGATGAGGCATATGGTGACAATACAGTCATATAAGGATACTCGTAATAAGATAGGCGAGGTCGCTAAGCAATGGTCTGATATAGCTACCAATATTCCTGCAGAAAAGGTAAGGATAAGTGCTAGTCAGTATAGCCAGGCAGAAAGAGAGGCTCTCAAGTACTCATACAGATTTAAAATCAGGAATAGGGATGATATCACCGAGGATATGAGGCTTATTTGTGAGGGGAAGACCTACTCAATAACTCATATCAATAGGATTATAGAGACTGGCAAGTGCGAGATGCACCTTGACTGTACATATAAGAAAGAGGGGGTAGATTATGAATGATTTAGACTTCTCAGAGTTGGATTCTTTTACGGAAAAAATGTGGGATAGGGTAAATAGGGACTATCCTGAAAAAGCTGAAAAAGTAGTAAAAAGGTGTGTTTATAGAGCTAAAAATGTAGCGAAAAACAATACTCCTGTCAGAAAATATGGACAAAGTACACGAACAAAAGATAAGTGGGTAGGTTCAGTCAAAAAGAGTCCTAACAAGACCCTAGGAATAATAAAGTTAAGGTCTGGAAAGGGGCACTTGATTGAGCATGGCCATATTGATGCAGACACCGGAGCATTTATCGAAGGGGCTCATATGCTAGAGAGGACCATGACTGGAGAGCAACCAAAAATTGATAGGGATATTGAGAAAATGGTTGATGATATATTTAATTTGTAGGTGGCTGTATGGTTAGTTTTGTAGAAATTAAAAAGAGTATTATAGAACTGCTCAAGTCTACTAATATCCCTGTGATAGCTGAGGAAATAAAGGATAGTATTGAGAAATACAAGCCTTGCTTTTTTATTCAGATGACTAGTGTAGGTGTGTCCTATGATGAGACTGTAGTGACTGTGTATATTCATTATTTCCCTAAAGGTAAGACAAATATAGAATTGCTTGAAATGGTTGATAAATTGAATAGTATATTTTCAATGAGTGTGCTAGAGGGCTTAGAGATACAAGACATTAGGACTGATATGTCCGATGGAATACTTAGGTATACATTTGATCTATCTGTTAAGGAGTTTAAGGGCTACTATGAAGATGAGGCTACAGATAATTATGAATTAATGCAGCACTTACACATTAACAAGGAGGAAATATAATGGAAACATTAGGAATGCCTCAATATGAGGTGGAGTTTAAAAAGAAAAGTGATAATTTTATTAGAAGAAGCGCCCAGGGGATAGTGTGTATTATCTTAAAAGATAAGAAGTTGGCCAAGGGTAAGCTGATAGAATACAATAGCTTCAAAGAGATAAAGGCAGAAAGTATGGATGCAGAGAACTATGACTTGCTGAAGCTGTGTTATAAGGGAAAGCCTAGAAAAGTCATGGTAATGCCTATTGATGATTATGAGGTATCTGGTGAGGATAGTAAAATAACTCTAGCAAAGGCTCTAGAGATATTAAAATTTAAGAGGTTTAATTATTTGACTGTACCTGGCATTTTGAAAAAACATCATGAAACACTTGTGACGTGGGTTGAAACTCACAGGGAATTTTATAGGCCAACGCATCTTATACTGTCTGGATACTCAAATGAATCAGGCAAGAGATTTGTATACAATTGGAGTACAGATAATGTATACATTGGAGAAAAAAAGTACTCTGCAGCAGATTTTTGTATCAGATTGGCAGGTGTATTGGCAGGTGTTCCTGTTAATGAATCCGTAACGAGATATGAATTGGAAGATGTTACTTCTGCAGATATGAAAGAGGATGAAGATAGCCTGGTCAATAAGGGGGAGATATTCCTGACAACAGACGGAGATTCATTCTATATCAGCAGAGGTGTTACTTCACTTCAAAGAGTGTCTAGTGATGAAGATATAGAAGATTTTAGGAAAATCAAAATATCTGAGACTGCAGATATGATATATCAGGACATAAAAGATACTTGGCAAAAGAAGTTTGTTGGCAAGTTCATGAATGTTTATAGAAACAAGTTGGTATTCATAGCTGCAGTAAGAGATTACCTTGAAAGCTTAGAAAAGATAGATGTACTAGATACAGCAGGAGATAATCGTATAACTATAGATATTGATGAAAACAGGAAATATCTTGAAGAGGTAAAAAAAGTGAAAGTAGATGACTACGAAGAGGCTCGGATTAAAGAAGCTAATACGGGGTCATTTTTATTTTGTGTAGGAAGTCTCTTGATTGCAGATGCACTAGAAGACTTGAAGATGAAGTTCTACATGTAGGAGGTAACGTATGGAAAATATAAGTGGTAAGAATCAGCAGGTGGGTACTCATGGATATGTGTTGCTAAATGGGACACCTATATTTGAGTGTACATCATTTGAAGGTAAAGTAACAGTAAATAGAGATGATGTCCAGAATGGGCTTGACATAGACTCTGTAATAACTGGTCTAAAGGGTGAGGGTACGCTGAGTATCAATATGTTCTTTACAAGAGGGTTCAATTCTATGCTAGAAGCATTTAAGAAGGGTGATGACCCAAGGTTTACTATAGTGTCTGGTCTAAAGAGCCCCGGATCATACAAGAAACAGTCTGAAAATGTGATATATAGGAATGTATGGTTTAACGAACTTACATTGCAGAAGTGGCAGAAGGGTGAAAAAGTTACAAAGGATATCCCTTTTGGATTCACACCAAGTTCTGCACAATATGAAGATGTCATAGATAACGATTAGGAGGTAACACATGGAAAATACAGATAAGAAGGCAGATAAGGTAATTAAGAAGTTGACGACTGCAGAAATTCTAGGCAGGAGAGATGATTTCAGGAAAAGAAGTGGGTTAACTCAGGAGTTATTTATTCCCGAACTAGGATACTCAGTATCCTTTAGAAAGCCTACCAGTGAAGAGTGTAGGATATCCTTTGGCATGGATGATGATATGTCGGATTTATATATATTGTCTGAGTGTATGACAGAGCCAAACTTAAAGGACCCAGAGCTCCTAAAGGAATTTGGTTGCATTGACTCCCCTCTAGATATCGTTGAAAAGATATTTTCAGCTGGTGAAGTGTACAATATAGCGCTTTCTATAATGACGTTTGCCGGTTACACAAGCAAGTATGATACAGTTGATGAACTAAAAAACAAATAGCTTGCGATATTAAGCTACAGATGTACTCACATTATATAAACAAAGGAAAGGACTTGGAGGATTTATACAATTTAGATCCAGATACCAAGTCCTTTTATATCGCAAGCATGCTGCATGAAAAAGAGTACAAAATAAACATACTAGCTGAATTTCTAACTCAAATCGCAGGAGGTGTGGCAGATGGGCAAAAGTAAGCATATTAGTGCAGTGATTTCTCTGAAAGACAATATGTCTGCAACCATGCGTGATATTAGAAGAGAGCAAAAGCAGTTCCAAAAGGATCTTACAAGAACTAGAAATCAAATGCGAAAAGCAAACAGAGAAAAGCTAAATATAAAGTTGGATTCAACGTCTGCTCATGCTAAGATACAGAAGTTACAGGCTAAAATTAAACCTCTTAGAAAAAAAGTAATTACATATATTGCAGCTAAGGACCTGGCAAAAGAGCGTATACGCAGAGTAAAAAGTGATCTAAAAGGTATTGGACGCTTTATTGCAAAGCCTGCTATAAAAGTTAAAGATCAAGTCACAGGTAGACTAGGAAAGATTAAGAGTGCACTAATGTCATTTAAAGGTATGGCAGTAGTTGCTGGTATAGCTGCAGGAGGTAAGGCCCTCCTTGGTGGTGGTATGGAGCTAGAGCAGCAGAAGATATCCATGCAGCACTTTATGGGAGTGGGTAATAAAGGAAAGTCTCAAGCTGAAATAAAGGCCATGAGTGGCTCTTATGTCAAACAGCTGCGTAACAATGCCAATGCAACCCCATTTGAGACAGGGGAAGTCATGCAAGTTGGTGCTAGGGCATTACAACTGAGTGGTGGTAATGCCAAGGAAGCTATGAAGCAGGTTAAACTGGCTGAAGATATGGCAGCCATGAACCCAGGTAAATCTGTAAGTGATGCTATGGAAGCACTAGCAGATGCCAAGACAGGAGAGATGGAAAGACTAAAGGAATTTGGTCTAAAGGCATCTAGCAAAGACTCATTTGAGGATGTTCAAGGCAAGTTAGGAGATATGTATGCCGGAGGTGCAGAAAAGCTGGCTCAGTCTGGAACAGGTCTGCTAAGTACAATTAAAGGTAAGGCCAAGTCTGCCATAGCTGATATAGGAGAAGGTATGCTAGAACCACTAAAACCTGTAATGCAAGGTATTATAGGTGGCATGGATGGCATAATGCCCCATGTAATGTCTTTTGGACAGAAATTGACTGGTGGAATTGCTAGTATAATATCATTTTTCCAGTCTCAAGCACCTACAATAGGACCTATGTTCAGTGCAGTTGGAGATGTGATAGGAGCAGTAGCACCTGTCATTGGAAGTATACTACAAGCACTACAGCCAGTATTTAGTGGATTGTTGTCAGTAGCATCAGCGGTGTTTACTGGTATAGCTAGCGTAGTGCAGACTGTGGCACCTATAGTAGGCTCTTTGGTCAGAGGTTTAACTCCAGTTTTTAGTGCAGTAGGAAGCGCTCTTAGAACGATGGGAGGAGTTTTCAGTAGTGTGTTTAGTGCTGTAAAGACTGTAGTCCAGGGGGCATATAATTTTATAAAGCCAATAGTAGACAAGATTGGTAGTGCTATAAGAACCGTATCTGATGGCATAAGTTCTGCTAGAAATTTCTTTTCAGGTGGTGGTATAGACCAAAATGCGACAGGGACATCGTACTTTAGAGGCGGTTGGACTACTGTAGGTGAGCATGGACCGGAGTTGATGAAACTACCATCTGGATCACAGATTTTTAGCAATTCGACTTCAAATGAAATGCTAAAGGGTAGCGGTAGACCAAATATGATGACTAATAATTCAAAAGTAGTCAATATAGCCAAGATTGCAGAAAATATATACATATCAAAGGATGTGAATGTAAATGAATTATTTGCTCAATTTATGGACAAATTAAATCAAGTTGGAATTAATGCAGTTTAGGAGGTGTGCTATGAATAATGAATACTGGTTCAAGACAAAGGACGGCTCTACATTAAGGCTAGCTGTCCCAGTTGAGGAAGTCCCTGAAAACCTCAATGCAGATATTCAGTCTTTCAATATATTAAAAAAGGGAGAAATCTGTTTCTTCTCAGGTGTTAAGGCGAGTGATATTAAAATATCGTCTTTTTTCCCAGCTAGAAATTATTCTTTTTGTCAGTATAGTGGGTTTCCAAACCCTGAAGAGTCCAAGGCTTTTTTTAAAAGAGTAGTTGATAGTCAGGAACCTATAACTTTTATAATGACAGGGACAGATATCAACAAAGAGTACTTCATTGAGAAATTCAGTACAGTCTATAAGCAAGGTAGAGGGGATCTGTTCTTTACAATAGAATTGAAAGAGGCACCCAAACTTACTATTGAGAAAAGCTCATTGGCCAAAAAGGAAAAAGAAGAAGCGCTGAAAAGAGCATCTAAAAAGGCCGAAAGTCAGACAACAAAAAAAAACAATGCTAAAAATCAGAGAGTTCATACTGTGGAAAGAAATGAAACATTAACTAGTATTGCTCATAAATACTATGGAAAAACAGGTGACTATAGAAAGATATTTAATGCTAATAACCCGTTGATTAAAAATCCTAATAAAATTAAAGTGGGGTGGAAATTAATAATACCATGATTAAGTTACTTTTAGAGAATGAAGATATTTTATATAATATCACCCCATTTGTATCAAAGATATCTTGGGAGGGTGATGTAAAACAATCTGGACGTAAGGTGAATTTTTCTGTTATAAATTCTAGAATAAGTAAGTTAATACCCAATTTCCCTATCAAAAATGGGGTCAAGGTGAAATTATATGACAATGAAAACACCAAAGACCCTTTATTTGAGGGGTATATAAGGCATTTGTCATATAACTCCTCCAATGAATCAGTCGACGTCGCAGCCTTTGACATAGGGGCTACACTAACGAGGCATGTGTCATTCAACGCACAGAATTTCACCATGAAAAAGGTAGTTGAGACTGTGTGCAAGACACATGGTCTAAGTATAGGGGCAATAGCTGAAGCTAGTCAGACTATAACAAAATTATTCAATGGAACAACTGGATATGATGCCATTATGTCTTGCTATACAGATTTTAGCAAAAAGAATAAAAAGAAGTATATGATTGCTATTGTAAAAAATAAGGTCAATGTGATTGAAAAAGGTATAAGTACTTTAGAAATAACATTTGAAGAGGGAAAGAACCTCATAAGCTCTACATATACCGAGTCCATAGAAAATATGGTAAACAGGCTTATTACTGTTGATGAAGCTGGCAACAAGGTTTCTGTAAAGGATAAAAAGGACCTTATTAAGCTATACGGGGTCATGCAGGATGTTATTTCACAAAAGGATAAGGATGATAATAGCAAGAATAGTAAGAAAGATCCGGATGGATTTGTTTTGCCTGAAAAAACGTGTGACCTTGAGGGATTTGGTGATATTCATACTATCACTGGCAATAAGGTTGAAGTGAAAGACAGTATAAGCGGTCTTACGGGAGTCTTTTATATAGATTCTGATACTCACACATGGGAAAATGGAGCTCACAAAATAAAGCTCAAGTTGAATTTTGAAAATATCATGGATGAGAGGACTGTATCTGAAGATAAAAAGGAAAAGACAGGATCCGGTGGAGCTGGAGACTGGGGGCATGGTATCACAGTTGAGATGGTCAAAAATTATCTAAAGGGCTCTAGAATGGAGAGGTACGCTTCATTAATAGTAGAGTATTCCAATGCATTCAAGGTCGATCCTGCTTTAATTACAGCCATAATCAGGAGTGAAAATGGAGGTAATCCAGGCAAAAATAACAAATCTAGTAAGTTCTACAACAACCCACTATCGAATGGAACAAAAAGGTATGCCAGCATAGAGGATGGTTTATGGGCAGGTATAAGAAATATAGCCGTAAACTATGTCAATCCTAAAGGGAAGTATCACGCAGGAGGTACAATTGCCTCTATAGGAAGAGCATATTGTCCACCAGGTGCTGCTAATGATGTACTGGGAACTAATCATATGTGGGTTCCTAATGTAACTAAATTCTATAAAGAGATAGCTGGTCATGAGTATAACCCTAAGAATTCAGGTGGTGGTGTGGTCAGTGAGCAGATAGCTAGAGATAATATGAACTCTGGGGCATCGAATTTGAGTGGAAATGATGTAATAGAACATGCTATCAAGTTCTGCGTTGATAGACTAGGCACTCCATATAGCCAAGGCGATAGAAATTCGTATCAACGAAACCCTCAAAGACCAGCACATTTCGACTGCTCAGCCATGGTCTACTATGCATACGCTGATGCTGGCAAACTTCCGAAGAGAGTATCAAATGCATGGACTACAGCTACAGTACATGGGAATCCTAAAAGTTATGGCCTAAGGTATATACCTTTGAATCAAGCTAAAAGAGGAGATGTGCTTTGGATGTCGGGACATCTAGGTTTATACTTAGGAAATGGAAGGGCTATTGAATCTACTCCTCCAAGATCACAATATTGCCCTGCACGAAAGTTTACTTGCGCATATAGGTTTAATTCATTTTAGGAGGTGATATGATGGAAAAAAACTATGATGCAATGTTTAGGGATTTTTATGAAAACTTCAAAAATCCATCTCCAGAACAGACTGTATATATAGGTAGGATAGAGTCAATAAAACCTCTTAAGATTAGAACTAATGACCTCGTGTTGTATGCAAATAACCTTATGATACTTGACAATTTAAAACGTAAAATAAAGAGTATTAACAAGGTCACTGCCTCAGAGGGGAGCATAATTCATAATTTAAACGATAACTTTAAAGTAAATGATTTTGTGATGATACTAAGGCAAAAGAATATACAGTCTAAGAATATTGATGATTTGTTCATATTAGTAGATAAGGTGGTGAAACTTGATGAGTAACGAATTATTTCCATTCACGCAAAGAATAGAGCCACTGGGTGAGAATGTGCTACCAATCTTCAGAGAAGTCGGATGGGACTTTATGGAGGATATTCCTTTAATTGAGTCAGGACGACTCAAAATAGTTGAGGGCAATGAAGCTCTCAAGGTTTGGATATACAAAGTTGTTAAAACAGAGAGATATAAACACATTATATATAATGATGATTTTGGGACTGAAATTAATAAGTATATTGGCAAAAACTATACTAGAAGTTATACCGAATCAGAAATAGTGAGAGATATAAAAGAGGCTCTGTTAATCAATGAATATATATTAGACATAAAGAAGATAAATGCAAGCTATGAGGGTTCAACATTAACGGTTCACGTTGAGCTCACTACTGTATATTCTGATATAGATATGGAGGTGAGATTGAGTGTATGAGAACCAGACAGCAAGTGTAATTAGGGATAGAATCCTTGAGAACACAGATATAAATGTGTATAAGGGGCAAGGCAGCCATCTATATAATTCAGCATCTGCAATGGGAGTGGTACTACAAGATGTATATATAGCATTAGATAATATAGTAGTCATGTCACTAATATCAAAATCTCATGGTGAATTTCTTGATGAAAGATTGAAAGAATTTAATTTTCATAGAAAGCCTGGTGAGACTGCAAAAGGATACGTGGTAATAAAGGGTGATACTGGAACGAGAATTGTCAATGAGATGAAAATAAAGGCAAATGGACTAGAATTTGCAGTATGGGCACCAGAAGATTACACCATAGAATCACAAGAAGGTGTGAGGGTTCAGGTAGAGTGTCTTACTCCTGGATATGAGGGGAATATACCTCCTGGTATAGAATTTGAGATGGATGTATATGACTCAAATATAAAAGAGATAAAAAGTGTTACAGCTTTTACTGGTGGCATTGATCCTGAAGATGATGAGGAATTGAAAGATAGATTTTTTCACTTTAAGCAGCATCCAGCCACGTCAGGAAATGTATACCACTATGAAATGTGGGCACTCGAAATCAATGGAGTAAAGAGGGCTAAGGTATATGAGAAATGGAATGGTCCAGGTACTGTAAAAGTGGTTGTCTATGGCGATAAGAATAAGACGCTAGACATCTCTATATTAGACCGGGTAAAGTTAAATATAGAAAAAAATAGACCAGTATGCCCAGAAGTTACAGTAGTAGCTGCAACACCGGTTACTGTGAATATTGTAGCTAGTATAAATACTACAGATTTAGATTATGCAATAGACAACTTCAAATCAAATTTGGAAAATTATTTCTTAGACGTATCTGAAAAAATATCATACTCCAAGCTATTTGGCTGTCTAGCATCATGCAGGGACGTAGTTGATGTAGTCGATTTCAAGGTTAATAGAGGAACAAGTAGTGTTAGCATAACTAAAGATCAGGTGGCTATTTTAGGTGAGATACAGGTCAAAAAAGAAGGTGACTAAATGATAGTAGAAGATAATCTATTCAAAGACTTTTTCATAAATACAGTAGAGTATGACATCAATAAGATGATGCCTCAAATCTGTAGAAATAGGATAGACAAGGCCTATCATGATGCACTAAATAATGAAATAAAACTAGTACAAATGGCTGTCATAGATACATTCAAGCAGTTATTTGTGCTACATGCGACCTGGGGTCTGTCTGAGTGGGAAAAGCTAGCAGGTCTGTCTGAAAGTCCTGAACTTGACGAAATGACTAGAAGAGGTAATGTTATGGCTGCATTTAGGTCTACAGGAGTTACAAATATTGAGAGGATAAAGGAACTATGCAAGTCCTATACTAGTGGTGAAGTTGAGGTAAGGGAGATCCCTACAGACTATAGATACGTAGTTGAATTTATATCTATGATAGGGATTCCACCTCGAATAGATCAGGTCAAAAAGATGGTTGATTTGGTTAATCCTGCACACCTAGAATGGGACTTTAAGTATAAGTATAACACTTGGGGGGACCTGCTAAATACAAGCAAGACAGCAGGAGAGATACTCGCTAGTGGCAAGAGCATTAAGCAACTAAGAGAGGAGGACTTTGCATGGTAGACAGGACAAATCTAGATGAACTGCAAAAGACGGAAGTATATGGATTTACATTACTTGATGATGAGCATGTACTTGATATAAAAAAGGTTTCAGAAAACTTCAAGGAAGTTGAAAAAATTTTGGGGAATAAAGCTGATTTAGGCGGTGGAAAGGGTAGCACTTTCACTGAGGCTATCAAGAGCAATTCAGATAAAATAGCTAAGGTGCTAGAAATTGAGCTGCAAGACTACAGTGTAGAAAAGGATGGAGAGAAGAGTTTATCTAATTATTTCAAGTTTGTTTGGGAGAAGATAAAGAATATTGAGCTGACTGATCTTAAGGTTAAGGTCACTACATGGGAGAGCCAGACGCTTGACAATGTCCTAGGTAAAATAAAGGGCTGGATAGGCACACTAACTAATCTCAAGACTAAAGAGAAAAGTAGCCTAGTTGGGGCAGTCAATGAGGTACACGACAACAACGAAAATCTCAAGCAGGCTGAACTCCTAGACAGGCGGGACATAGTCAAGATTAAGTCAGAACTTACAGGAGAAGATGAGGCTTTAAGGGTGAATAATGAGAAGCTTGCACATTTGTTAGGTGTCAGTATTGAGGACATCCGAGGGGGTGTTAGTTAGTGATAAGGTTTAGAAGAAAAGTATATGAAAAGTTGTTGGAAAAATTAGGACAAAAAGTAGATTTGATGAAATCTAGTATCGTGGAAAATTGTACTGAATTACCAGAAATAAATTCTATGACAGATGTGGTGGAAGTCTTAAAAAGTCATCACTTAAAAAGTGGGGACTTTTTAGAAGAAGTATCCAACGAAATATTAAGTAATGTTGGGTGGTACGGTAATGGTCTAATCGCATATAAAGATAAGATTTACATGATTGGATTATTTTCCCGAACTTATGACGGAGATTACGTTCCATATACAGATAATGTAGCCGAATATGATATAAATTTAAATAAATGGAATGTTTCAAAAAAATTAAAATTTAAAAGGACTATGGGTGCATTTTGTGTGATAGAAAATGTGGTGTACTATTTTTCATACCAGGAAAAAAAACTTTGTACCTATAATTTAGATACAGAAAGTAATATATTTACTGGCATAGTTGATAATACAGATAGTTATGGTGGTGCACTTATAATGACCCCATATAAAGATAATATATATATGATAAAGTATAACTCTCCAAATATGATTATATATAAAATAGATTTATCAACTAATACGATTTACGAGTATTCAAAATTCAAAACAGATATTTATAAAATACAAGCTTGCTATGATGGCAATTACATATATTTTTCTGATGGAATAAAAATTTATAGATTCGACATAGAAACAAAAACATATGAACTGTTTTTTGATTTTAGTCCTATAGCATCTCGAGAGGCTTCATTTGGGAGAGTAAGTGATGGAAAGTACTCAATAAACGATTTGTTACTATATAAAGATAATTTGATGATAATTTCCAGAAAAATAATAACATTGAATTTGACTACAAAAACTTATAAAATCAGTAAATCTGATATAAGTAAAACTCTTTATGTTCCAAATACGTGTAGTAGTTGTGTTTATAAAAAAACTGTCTATGTAAAATCAGAAGCAGGCGATTATGGAAGAAGAGATAATCTATTTAAAAAATGGTTTATTTAGGAGGTAAAAATGAAGATAAAAATATGGGATAGAAAAGAGAGCATGAATGGCACATCTAAAGAAATTTGGGAAAAATCATACCCTGAATCGAAATATAAGACGCTGGTACTAGTGGATAGTGAAGTATTTTGGCTTGAAGATATTAAGGCACAGGGCTTTGTTGGAGAAACAGACACGGCAGTAGTAGAATCATTCCTAGCCAAGCGTGAGGAAGACAGACTAAAGGCTGAAAAAGAGGCTAAGGCTAAGAATGAACAGGAAAAGTCTGAGATGGAAAAGAGGGTTGAAGAAGAGGTTAATAAAGTGAGGCTAGAGTATGCAGTAGCCGTAGCAGAGCTTACAGAAAAGATTGAAAAAGATAAGCTAGAGCTATCTACTGCTATAGTTGAAATAATGGAAATGAATTCAGGAGGTAAATAATAGTGAGTGCATTGGCTAATGTGTATGTGTATTTAATCAAAAACAAGAAAAGAACTATAAAAGATGTTCCTGACTATCTTAAAAAGGAAGTTGAGGAAATTTTAAAAGCTGAATAGAGGTGTTATATATGAAGAATCTTATTAATAATATTAGGTTCTTTTTTTATATAAATTTTTATAAGATTGGAGGTGGAAAAGATATGGCAATGTGTTATGTAACTTGTATAGTTGCTGGTGTTAGAACTTATGCACAAGTTCCAAAGTTCCTAAAGGCTAAAGTTAAGGAATTACTTATAGCTATGGACCTAGGTGAACTTGTAAAGGAAGATTAGTAGCAATCTGAATCTCATAGACCCGGGCAAGTCTTAAAACTGCCTATTTTAAAGAAAGGTGATTTTATGGATATGGAAATAGCAAACAGTGTTTTTGGATTTTTAAAGCAGTGTACACAAACAGAGGAAAGCAAAATACTGTTCATTTTGATGATAATCGCACTTGTCATGATAGTTGATTTTATCACAGGCACAATTGCAGCCGTGGTGAATCCTAATATAGAATTTAAAAGTAAGGTAGGTATAAATGGCATACTAAGGAAGATAGGAAGTATGCTGGCCTTGATCGTATTTATACCTATAAGTGTAGTAATTCCAAATGGGGCAGGTACGGCACTAGTATATACTCTGTATATAGGATATTTGATGCTAGAGCTACGCTCAATCGTTGAAAATCTAAACAAGAGTGGTACAGATATTAAGATATTTGCAAATATATTAGACAAATTAGGAGGTAAATAATGGAAGTAAATCACATAATAGAATTTGATGAAGAACTATACAAGAAAAATTTAGAAGATAACAGCTTTTATGAAGAAGGTGAGCTTGGTGGCTTATCTGAAGAAGATATAGAAGATTTGAAGAAAGAGGGTCTGATATAATGAATAAGATTATGTGTGGTGTACCTATATACGACTTTCCAGTACCTAGCTGGAATAAAAGTAAAAAGCAGACATTTGTCATGAATCCTGAAAAGATAGTAGTACATAATACCTATAATTCTGCTAAGGCAAAAGCTGAGGCATCATATATGGTGGGAAATTCAAACTGGACTAGCTTTCATAGTGTGGTAGATGAGTCGGCTATATATGAGTGCATACCATTTAATAGAAATGCTTGGCACTGTGGGGCAACATATGGCAATAGGCACTATATAGGTATAGAAATAGCTAGAAGTACAGGAAATATAAGTGACTTTTTAAAGGCAGAAGAAAATTGTGCCAAGTATGTGGCTGCAATCCTAAAGTCTAAGGGATGGGGAATTGATAGAGTAGTTACCCACCAGTATTGTAGTGGTAAATACTGCCCTCACAAGACCCTAGACCTTGGGTGGGGTAGGTTTTTAAATCTAGTCAAAAAGTATATGGGACAAGCCCCTGTGAGGGTAAATACGAACGTGTCGAAGGGTGGATACTCAGTCAAAACTAGAACACCTGGTGACGTACTAAATGTACGCATGGGTCCGGGTGTAGGATATAGAAAAGTGTCATCCTATAGAGATGGGTCAAAGATATATGTCGAAGAAGTAGTAAAGAACTTAGAAGGGACATGGTATAAGATACCTAGAGTAGGCTATGTGTCAGCTAGGTATTGTGTAGGTATATAAATATAAGAGGGTGGCTATATGCCACCCCTATTTTTTAATTCCTCTTCTCTGAGTACTATTAAGTTTTTAAGTTCTTCAAGATCATCTAGGTTAGAATGTTTATTTATAAAGAGCCTAGCTGTCCTTTTATAACTTCCGATTTTTGCTTTTTCCTTATTTTTTTGTTCCCAATTTCTAGAAGCTTTTTTTTGAGCTTCAGATGTCTTATTCTTCATTATTTTCTCCTATTCGCAAGATAGTCACAGGTAAAAGCTATAATGAAAAATATTCCTGATATAGCTGATAGTATCTCATGTGACTTAAAATATACAATAAATGATACTATAGATGCAATTAATAATAGTGTTTTTCTCATTTAATTTGTAAGTTGAGTATGGTATAATATTGGTAAGTAGGAGGGCTTTCGCCCTCGAACTTACTAGTGTGAGTTACTTTTTAAATAATGCTATCAAGCTTGTAATTGTGCCGATTACTGTTGATATTGTAGATATTATTTGAAGTAGCTCACTTCTTTTTTCTTTCTTTTTGTATTGCCTACTCAACTTTTCACCTCCTCTCTATACTTATATTATAACGTATGCGTTATAATGTGTCAATACTATTTTATAATTTCTTTATAAAAAAATCGGTTTCAAATTCATAATGTATATATATAAAGTTGATAATATGTTATAATGATAAAAAGAACATACGTTCTAAAAGTGGAAAGAGGTGAGTATTTATAAAGGGGGAAATATATAACTATGTATTGGAAAAAGGCGATTGTCTAGAAGTAATGAAAGGATTAGATGATAATTCTATTGATATGATTCTTACAGATTTACCGTATGGAACCACAGCATGTAAGTGGGATAGTATAATTGACTTAACCTTAATGTGGGAGCAATATAATAGAATATTGAAACCAGGTGGGGTTGCAGTTTTATTTTCAGCACAACCATTTACAACTAAATTGATATGGTCTAATATAAAAAGCTACAAATATTCATGGTATTGGATTAAGAATACCGCAACTGGGTTTGCATTTGCCAAGTATCAGCCTATGCGTAAGGTGGAAGATATCAGCGTATTCTACAAGAGTAGACCACCATATAAGCCACAGGGGCTCATAAAATTGGATAAGCCTAAATTGCGTAACAGGAAGAAGTCTGATAGAGATAGTGTGTATGGCAGAGACAATACGCTTTGTAAAAGCTATGTTCAAGAGTATACAAATTATCCGAATAATGTGTTATACTTTGATAAGGAAAACAAGTGCCAACATCCGACACAAAAACCTATATCCTTACTTGAATACCTAATTAAAACGTATACTTATGAGAGTATGATAGTGCTTGACAGTTGTATGGGAAGTGGCTCTACAGGGGTAGCGTGTGGGAATACTGGGAGAAAATTTATTGGGTTTGAGATGGATGAAGAGTATTTTTTTATTGCTAAAAAACGAATTGGAGAATCATATAATTCAGCGAGATAGCATTTTATTTTTTAGAACTTAGCAATGACTTTTGGTACTACATAATATGCAGAATAAATTGGTTGCACAAATAACCTATTTAAATTATAAGTATGTTATTATTAGGAGGGTATATAGATGGTCTGCAAATTTATAATTACAGTACTTATTATTAAGTTTATGTTATGTAAAATGAAGAATGATGATAAAAATAAGGTAAAAAGAGTGTATTACTGGTTTGTTCCAATAATAATTGCACTTGAACTTATTACTTTTGCAGATATGTTTGACTCTAATTTTAATAAGGGCCGCTGGGGAATAGATTTTTTTATTTTATTTTTTATGGCATTAATTATACATATATCTGTGCAAAAAAGAAAAAAAATTATAGTAAAAAAACATGATATTGAATTTTATAATTATATTAGTAATTCTTTTAAAGAATGGATGAATTGGTTGTATGGGTTAGTTTCACTGATAGCATTGCTTTTATCTGCATCTAATATAAAAGAACTAAAGCCGATAATTAATTTGCTTAAACAGATTAAATTGGATGAGTCACACCTATTTGCAGTAGGGTTGATGTTATTTATGATTATAACAGTTATCACATTTTTTGATAAAAATAATGATATAGATAAAGACAAGGATACATACGAGTAGATATGATTAGCTAACACCTTAGAGAATATGTGTACTTATTATTAAAAGCGTATACAATAGTAACACGTTAGTAACAAATTAAAATACAAATATTGAAATCAAAGCATTTCAAACTATGCAAGAGATAATCTACAGCTTAATAATGCTAAAAAAGCCCGGAAATACGCCATTTTCCGGGCTTTTTCTATGCCTAAAATCACCTGATTCCGATGGTAAAATTTGAGGAAATTTGACTTCAAATTAGCCCATTTTGATGGGTTTACCATGGGTTTACGGCCTATTTTTTTCGCCCGAAATCCGGCGAGACAAATTTGAGTAGGAGGTAACAGGTATGACGGATTTCAATCAGATGACCCATGACACCGATGTGGGCAGTCATGGCGGACAGTCGAGGCAGATGACGGAGGTGTTCGAGAACCAGGAGTTTGGTTCGATCCGCGTGTTGCAGGAGGCGGGCAAGACATTCTTCTGTGCAAGTGACGTGGCGAAAGCGTTGGGGTATGTAAATCCCTACGTCGCAGTGAAACGCCATTGCAGAGGCCCCCTAACGAAACGCGAGGGGGTCGTTCAGAAGGTGAATCAGTATGGGGATGCTGGAGAGCAGGTCGTTGAAATCGCCTTTATCACAGAAGGCGATGTTTACCGGCTGATCGTTCACAGCAAGCTGCCATCGGCAGAACGATTTGAACACTGGGTGTTTGATGAAGTTCTCCCGTCCATCCGAAAGCATGGTGTGTATATGAGCGATTCCATTTTGGATCAGGTGATTCAGCATCCGGAGGTCATCTACACCCTGGCACAGGAGCTTGTAGCCGAGAGGGAGCAGCTTGAGGGTATCCGCAAACAGCTGGATGCGGCACAGCCCAAGGCAGACTACACATTTGAGGAAGGAGACAGCCTATGAGCGACATGGTGCCTGAAGTATTGAATGCGGCGTTGGATTCGCTTTTTACAGCGAAAGAACCTGGACAGCAGGAATACCAGGGCGTGGACGGGCTGCTGTATTGCCGGAACTGTCATACTCCGGTGCAGTGCAGGGTAAAGCTCTGGGGCAGAGACAAGATTGTTCCCTGCCTTTGCAGATGCCAGCAGGAAGCGATGGCGGAAAAGAAACGCCAGGATGAACTGGTGGAGCGGAAGCGTAAAATCAGGCAGCTGAAAGCAACTGGGATTCAGGAAAAGCATATTCTGGAATGGAATTTTGGCGTTGCAGAAGACAACAAGGACATCCAGATGGCAAAACGCTATGTGGAGCAGTGGAAAAAGGTCAAGGCTGAAAACCTTGGCCTTTTGTTATGGGGAGATGTCGGAACCGGAAAGTCCTTTGTGGCGGCATGTATAGCAAATGCGCTGCTGGATCAGGGCATTCCGGTTTTGATGATGAACTTCTCCAAAATCCTGAACCAGATGGGTGCCATGTATTCGGAAGAGCGATACCGGTATATCGCTTCGTTTTCCAACTATTCTTTGCTGATTCTGGATGATCTGGGAATTGAGCGCAGCACCGAATATGCGCTGGAGCAGGTCTACGCTGTCATTGATGAGTGGTATAAGTCCGGGCTTCCGGTCATTATCACAACCAATCTGAAAATTGCAGAAATCCGCAATCCGCAGGATGTGGCATACGCCCGGATTTACAGCCCTAACTGCTGACGGCGTAGAATCTTGGTGGCTAACTTGGTGGATATCTTGATGGGTGTCATCCCCTAAGTTATCATGGGTTGCATCATAGGACTTATCATTGGCTGTGCCTGTCTTATGTTGCTGATGGAACATCCGCGTCGGTTATCCACAGATATTGATATTATTGCCGAGCCAGGGACAGATTTGGATAAGTATTTAGATCGTGCATCGGAGATTTTTCCTTTTAAGGATGTTGAGGAACAGAAGCGGATTGGAAAGAACAATATCGAAAAAAAGCATTTTAAGTTCACCTATGATTCACCGATCAATAACAGGCCATTCTACATTCTTTTGGATGTTTTGTTTGAACACAATCATTATTCGGAGTTGGTTCAAAAAGAAATTCAGAATGATCTTCTCTTGACAGAACCGGAATACGTTACTGTTTCCCTACCGTCAGCAAACTGTATGAAGCTGTAAGGATTCAGCTTGGATATTACATTCCGGAACAAGCAGAGATAATGTGGAACGTCATGCAGATGGAAGTGTGACAAGAAAGCCAAAACGGTATACTGGGAAAAAAGATTAAGAAAAGAATAAAGAGCTGATTTTAATTGTAAAATTTATGGGGAACTAACATAAGCTTATTGACATGAATTTAAAAATAAGTATAATAATAGTTGAGTAATTGTTCAACTATTATTATTTGGAGGTGAATATATGCCAAAAACGTCTTATATTTGTAATTGCGATGTAATTCATGAGGATATTGTGAATGATGTGAAATCCAAGATGCAGCCAAAAGATGATTATATCCAGTTGGCTTCTTTGTTTAAGCTATTTGGAGATGGAACTAGAGTACAAATCTTACACGCTCTAGAACAGAGTGAGATGTGTGTATGTGATCTTGCAGTGCTACTGGGGGTAACAAAATCTGCAATTTCGCATCAGTTAAAGGCATTACGCCTTGCGAATCTGGTAAAATTCCGTAAAGAAGCACAGATAGTTTACTACTCGCTGGCAGATGATCATGTGAAAGAGATTATTGACAAGGGATTTGAGCATCTTTGGCAGAGATAATATTTTTTAATATTATAGTTGAGTAATTGAACAACTAAACAAATTATAAGGAGATTATCATGAAACGCATATTTCTATTAAAAGGGTTGGACTGTCCAAATTGTTCCGCAAAAATTGAAAAAGAAGTCGGAGAATTGGATGGAGTACAATCCTCAGTTGTGAATTTGATGAAGCAGACGCTGACAATCAATGTTGATTCAGCTGCCGCAAATACAATAGCCAGTCAGATTGAAACGATTGTCCACAGCCATGAGCCCGATGTGGAGGTTCAGGAAGAAACAATTATCCCCGTTACAAAGAGTTATTTGTTAAAGGGCTTGGATTGTCCGAATTGTTCTGCAAAAATTGAAAAAGAAGTCGGAGAGTTGGATGGAGTGCAATCCTCAGTGGTAAATCTGATGAGGCAAACGCTTACAATAAATGTTGCTCCAGTTGCCGCAAATACAATAGCCAGTCAGATTGAAACGATTGTCCACAGCCATGAGCCCGATGTGGAAGTTTCTGAAATTGTACAGGAATCTTATATACCGGAAAAAAAGCAGGAGGCCAATGAATCCTATAACAATGAGGATAAGAAGTTGACAGTTCGTTTAGCGATTGGTGCAGCAATCTATGCTATTGGTATGGCATTGACTGTTTTTGCGAAAGTGCCACTGCCTATCGAGTTAGCTTTTCTCATTGTTTCTTATGTTATTCTTGGTGGAGATGTTGTATGGCAGGCTGTGAGGAACATTTCAAAGGGGCGTGTATTTGATGAACATTTTTTGATGAGTGTTTCTACGATTGGGGCTTTTGTCATTGGTGAATATCCAGAAGCAGTTGCTGTTATGTTATTCTATCAGGTAGGTGAATTTTTTCAGTCATTGGCTGTTAAGCGTTCCAGAAAATCTATATCAGACTTAATGGATATACGTCCAGATTCTGCTACAGTAAGAAGAAATGGGGAATTGATTACCATATCTCCAGAAAATGTCTCCATTGGTGAGATTATTATTGTAAAGCCTGGTGAAAAAATTCCATTAGACGGTGTGGTATTGGATGGAGATTCTATGCTGGATACAAGGGCCTTAACAGGAGAATCAGTTCCGAGAAGTGTTCATAAAGGAGACGAAGCACTTTCCGGTTGTATGAATCAGACGGGTGTCTTAATGATTAAGACAACAAAAGCATTTGGTGAATCTACGGCTTCAAAGATTATTGATCTTGTGGAAAATGCGTCAAGCCGAAAAGCACCAACAGAAAATTTTATTACTACATTTGCACGTTATTATACGCCTGTGGTTGTAATCTTAGCAGCTATTCTGGCAATTCTGCCACCGATCCTTCTTGGTGGAGGTTGGACAGAGTGGATTCGCAGAGGATTTGTTTTCCTTGTGGTATCTTGCCCATGTGCATTGGTCATTTCAATCCCGCTGACTTTCTTCGGAGGTATTGGTGCGGCATCTAAACGAGGTGTTCTTGTAAAAGGAAGTAATTATTTAGAGGCGCTTAATAATGTCAGCATTATTGTGTTCGATAAAACTGGAACACTTACAAAGGGTGTTTTCAATGTGACTGATATTCTGCCTGCAAATGGATTTTCAAAAGAACAGGTTCTGGAGTATGCGGCCCAGGCAGAGAGTTTTTCTAACCATCCTATTGCAAAATCCATTCTTGCTGCTTATGGAAAAGAAATGGATCAGTCAGTGATTTCTGATTATAAGGAAATTTCAGGATATGGAATCAGTGTAATGGCAGGGGAAAAGAAAGTTTTTGCTGGCAATACGAAACTTATGGATACAGAATGTATAGAGTACACAACCTGTGAAAAAGTTGGTACAAAGGTTTATGTAGCAGTAGATGGTCAATATGCCGGATGCATTTTGATAACAGATGAAGTAAAGCCGGACAGCAAAAAAGCAATTTCTGATTTGAAACATATCGGTGTGGAAAAAACAGTCATGCTTACCGGTGATGATGAAAAAATTGGGAAGTCTGTTGCAGAAGAATTGCAGTTGGATGAATATTATGCACAGCTGCTTCCTGACCAAAAAGTGGAAAAGGTTGAGCTTTTAGATGGTAAAAAGAGACCGGAAAGCAAATTGGCTTTTGTTGGTGATGGTATCAATGACGCTCCTGTCCTTGCCCGTGCAGATGTTGGTATTGCAATGGGTGGGCTTGGTTCGGATGCGGCCATTGAAGCAGCAGATGTAGTTCTGATGACAGATGAACCGTCTAAGCTGGTGGACGCGATTGAAGTAGCAAAAGCGACAAAACAGATTGTCATGCAGAATATAGTGATTGCTCTTGGGATTAAGAGTGTGTTCCTGATTCTTGGCGCTCTTGGTATTGTGGGAATGTGGGAAGCTGTGTTTGGTGATGTAGGCGTTACCATAATTGCTGTTTTGAACGCAATGAGAATTTTGAAAAAATAGGAAATGAGGTGGGAATGTGAAACGAAAACTGATTCTGTTAGCAGTTACAATTGTTTTTCTTGCAGGTTTCGGTGCACTTTTGCACTCACCGCCCTCTATGATTGATGCAATCACAGGAGCAACAACGAAAGCAAAAAAAGCTGCCCAAGCCGCCGCACAGTTGGAAGGCTCTTATGTTCTCGGTATTAATATGATGTCAGATGGTCTCGACAACGAGAACACCCGGAATAAATTAAAAGAATTGGCACTGGACGATTCGGAAACAAATGAAACAGATCTCATGAAAACGGACATTAGTTTTCGATTATATGTATCTGAGACGGATTATCCGCTTGTCAGTTATGCTAAGAAACTCTGTGACAGGTTGAAACAGGCCGGTTTCTCCGTAGATCTGAAAGAGTACAGTGACACAATGATGCTATCAAGAGTGGTAAGTGGAAAGTATGATGTATTCCTGGCATCGGATGATTTTATTGACGTTACAACGCTAACACAGATGGACTATATGATCATGGACAGCGAAGAAATGAGGTGAGCGGGAATTTATGAGAAAATGGAATACGATTTTGTCTGTTTTAATGCTTCTCATTTTTATGATTCATGGAATCATGGGAAGCTTTATGCTGAACGGAGTTGGAAGTAGCGCAGGGAAACTTCTTGCATGGATTGGTGTTGGTATTCTTGTTGTGCATACGGTGATTGGTGTCATCCTGACAGTTCAGAGTTTACAGACAGCGAAGCAATCCGGAAAAATGTATCTGAAACAGAACGCCATATTCTGGGCGAGACGAGCCAGTGGGCTGGCAATACTGATCCTGCTGTTCTTCCATATTGGCTTGTTTGGAAAGGTGCAGAATGGGACATATATTTTGTTCCCTTTTACAACGGTAAAGATGGTAACTCAGCTTTTGTTCGTGGCGGCAATCTTTGTTCATATTTTTATCAATATCCGCCCATTGCTCGTATCGCTGGGAATCATCAGTTATAAAGAACGAAGGGGTGATATTTATTTGATTCTTTCGGTGCTCCTTCTGTTTATAGCGGGCGCAGTTATTTTCTATTATGTTAGGTGGCGATATCTATGAGTAAGACAATTATTATTATAGGTGCTGGACTGGCAGGACTTTCAGCGGCTTTGCAGGCAGCGGAAAATGGATGCAATGTAAAACTGGTTTCCTCCTTTCCATCAGAGCGGGCGCAGTCTGTTATGGCGGAGGGCGGTATCAACGCAGCTTTGAATACAAAAGATGAAAACGACAGTCCCGAAGAACATTTCACAGATACAATAAAGGCGGCTTGCGGTCTGGCAGACCCAAATGCAGTTTGGGGAATGACACAGGCAGCACCGGAGCTGGTGCACTGGCTGTTAAAACTTGGAGTTCAATTTAACATGAGCGGCTATGATGATGTGGATCTGCGGAATTTTGGCGGGCAGAAAAAGAAAAGGACTGCTTTTGCGCAGAGCGATACCGGGAAACAGATCATGACAGCTATGATAGACGCTGTTCGCAGGAAAGAAGCATCTGGTATGGTAGAACGGTTCAGCCATCATTCTTTCCTAACACTTCGTCTGTGTGACAATATTTGTTGTGGCTGCGTAATCAGGGATGAATACAGTCAGGAGACTGTGGAATTACCGGGGGATGCGGTTATTGTTGCCACCGGTGGTATGCACGGATTGTTTGGAAATACAACGGGTTCGCTGAGCAATACAGGAGAAGTCACCGCAGAATTGTTCCGGCTTGGTGTTCCTCTGGCAAATGGCGAGATGATCCAGTATCATCCGACAACTGTGAAATGTGGTGGAAAACGCATGCTCATCAGCGAGGCGGCCAGAGGGGAAGGTGGCAGGTTGTTTGCTATGAAAGATGGAAAACAATGGTATTTCATGGAGGAAAAATACCCGGAGCTTGGAAATCTGATGCCACGAGATATTACCGCCAGAGAGATATGGAAGGTCAGCCATGAATCAGAGGTATTTCTTGACATGACGGAAATATCGGACGAGATTATTTCAAATAAGCTATCTGGTCTGGCAGACGATTGTATGACCTATCTGCATAAAGATATACGAAAGGAACCGGTGTCTGTTTTACCGGGAATTCACTATTTTATGGGAGGCATTCTGGTGGATGAGCAGCACAGAACGCCGATTCAGAATCTTTACGCTGCCGGAGAATGCTGTGCCCAATATCATGGTGCAAACCGTCTTGGTGGAAATTCTCTGTTAGGAGCGTTATACGGAGGACGTGTTGCGGCAAAATCAGCATGCGAACAGGCAGATGTAGTAGATCTATCTTGTGCGACACAGATAGATTTTCCACCAGCGTCCCAAATTTCAGAAATAAAGCAATTAAACAAAGTGATGCAGGAGACTATGGGCGTTGTCAGAAATGAGAATACGTTGTTAAATGGGATTCAAACGGTACAAGCGCTGACAGAAAATCTTCCATTGCTTGGCATGGCAGTTCTAAAGAGTGCTCTTGCAAGAAAAGAAAGCCGTGGTGCACACTGGCGGGAGGATTATCCGAAGAGCAATGACGATGATTACCTTAAAACAACGGTAGCTAGATTTGATGGAAAGCAGATACAGATTTCCTTTGTACCTGTTCCAGAAAGGTGGTGATTCACTTGGTATATAAAATAAGAATCAGGCGGCAGGAGAGTCAGAAAGCAGACAGTTATTGGCAGGAATTTGAGTTTGACGGAAGCAGAAACAGCTCTGTTGCCACTGTTCTAAAGGAATTGAACAGTAGAACCCCTTTGAAAGATAACTCAGGGAATATAGTTACTCCCATCAGCTGGGAATGTAGCTGTATGGTGCGAAAATGTGGGGCTTGCGCCATGCTGATTAACGAACGTCCGAGGCTGGCATGCTCTACATTTCTACATACGTTAAAAGGTTCTACAATTACCTTGGAACCTTTAAGCAAATTTCCGCTTGTAAGAGATTTGATCGTTGATCGGTCAAATCTGTTTGAAAATTTGAAAAAACTGAACCTTTGGCTTGAAAGTGAAGCTCATATGAGTTCGTGGACACATGAACCGAGATACCAGTCGGCACGCTGTCTGATGTGTGGCTGCTGCCTTGAAGTGTGTCCTAACTTCTCTGCAAATGGGACTTTTGCAGGCGCTGTTGCTGCAGTCAACGCATTTCGGATTCTGAATGAAGAACAGGAAAGCACTCATTTGAATGAGATTTCTGCTGAATATAAGAAGAAATATTTTGAGGGATGCGGGAAGTCGTTATCTTGTCATGATATTTGTCCGATTGGTCTGCCTGTGGAAGAACTGCTTGTAAGGTCGAATGCAGCGGTTGTTTGGGGCAAATAAAATGGATGATAAAAGCTATAATGAATGTATGAAGGGGCTGTTGCACAAGGAAAAAAGTCCAAGTGCAGCAGCCCCTTTACGGTTAAATGCCTCCAAAATCACAAAAACGCTCGCCATAGACCCCCTAATTCCCCAAAAGCAGATAGCTCAAACAGGCCCTTCTGAATAACGATTGTTTTCCAGAGGAGCCTGTTTTCCAATTTTTCAAAAATCAGAAATTCAGGTATGCTTTCCTATACGAATGTGAATGTGCTTCCATTTACCGAAGATATTCCATTGGAGGTAATTGCATTTCTCGATCCGACCATTGAGAAATTGTGCTTTGAGCAGACAGAGGGAAAAACATTTATACACTTGAAGTTTAAGGATGAAGAAGAGATTATCCTGAATAATGCGGCAGACCTTGAGCAGTATCTGTCCTCTGGTACGATTAAGGGCATTATTACATTCTCGATGGTAAAGGAAGTTCTTCATTCAGGTGGTTATCTTCTGGTAGATGAAATAGAGAATCATTTCAACAAGGAAATTGTAACGACCTTAGTGCGCTTCTTTATGGACAGCCGACTGAACAAAAATGGCGGAACGCTTATTTTCACTACGCATTATCCGGAACTGCTGGATGAATATGACCGAAATGACGGAATTTGTATTGTAAGAAACTGTAATGGCATTACAGCAGAAAATTGACGAGGTAAATGTCATTACTGCTCCAGAAATTGAAATGCTGATTATTCATGCGGAAGGAGCATATGATCAGTTTAAGCGTTCTGGAAAAACCAAGCGAATTTTGTAAAACAAATCTTCGGATGCATGATGTGAAGTCGTATGATTTTGTGAAGCGGTATTTCAGTAACCCACAGCTCTTGGTGAAAGCCATAAAAGGGTATCGCAGAACAGCAAATATCCCCAAAGGAGAATACAGCTTGTCTGATTTGCTGAGATGAGCTTTGCTTTTTTGATACATTAGCCGTGACTCAAATGGTCACCAGGAGATAAACGGGTACCAGTTTACAGAAAACAGAATAGAATCATCTTTGATGCCTCGCTGGGAAACCAACGGGGTATTTTTTTGCCCCAATCCGGCTGTATAGAACACTGAAAAGTCAAAACGAACCGTAGGTAGTCCTGCAAGGACAACCAAAGTGCGCCTACGAGGCCCACGCGAAACCGGAGGATTCTTGTTAAACTTACTTTGTAAGGACGAAAGTCCGGATGTCCCTTGAAAACTGAATACTCATTCTTCAGGTACATTCCTGTTTGGTCGAGCCTTCGACTACACGCCATGAAGCCCATCGGGGCGATAGCGGTTTCGCAGAAGCAAATGCCGGATTGCAACCGGCGGCGGTGTTAAAGCCAGACAGGGACAATGATACTTCCGTAATTCGCGGTCCGGCCATAAGGAAGGCGGGATGGTTAAATTCCAATGGAGCAGTGAAGCACACTGCCGCCTGTGAGAAATCCTATATCTCTGGGGTGATAAGAAAAAGTACAGAGAAACCATATTTTCAGAAAGCACTGCCGGGTGCTGTTTCAGCGTGATACCTGGCAGGCTTTATCCATATCAGTGTATGGAGATTGGAGACAACAGCAAATGAAAGAAAACTGGGTTTATCGGCGAGGTGATTTATATCTCGCCAATCTCGGTGTTCCGGTCGGATCAAAGCAGGTCGGTGTTCGTCCTGTTGTGGTTCTTCAGAATGATGTTGGCAATTATTATGCGCCGACGATCACGATTGTTCCGCTGACATCGAAAATTGAGAAGAAGCGAAAGCAGCCAACGCATTTCTTTCTCCGTAAAGCAAAGGGACTGGCAAAACCGTCTATGGTATTGGCAGAACAGCTCGACACCTGCGACAAGATATGCGTGATTCGCCATCTTGGGCGGGTAAGTAAGGGGCAGATGCGTGGGATTGACGAAGCTGTAAGGATTCAGCTTGGATATTACATTCCGGAACAGGCAGAGAAAAAAAGACAGGGCAAATGCCGAAAGGATGGCGAAGAAGGCGATGGATAAGCTGCTGGATGCCATTTACGGCTTGCCGCCGTATGTGTTTGTGATGCTGGGGCTGTACGCAGGATTGCGGAGAGAAGAAATCCTCGGACTTCAATGGGATTAGGTGTATCTTGATTGCGAGGATCCGTACCTTACCGTTCGGAGAGCCTGGCATACGGAGCATAATCGTCCGGTGATTCTGACAGAGCTGAAAACAAAGGCAGCGCATCGGAATGTCCCTCTGCCGGACAATCTTATGGAATGTCTGAAAGAGGCGAAGAAGACATCGACATCGGATTATGTGGTTGCAAACCGGGATGGAGACCCGTTGTCCTATACGCAATTCAAGAGATTATGGCAGTATATCGTAACCCGTACCACCAAGGAACGCTGCTATTATCGCTATGAAGATGGCAAGAGGGTAAAGCATACAAGGAATATTAATGGAAATTCAATATAATAATATATTAGAGGGAAGGTTAGAATAGTGAGACTCATAATAAATAATTTGTAAACATCCTTTAATATATATTATTCATTAAGTATGCTATAATATAAAGTGGTTTAATATAGATAAATACAGCAAAATAGGAAGGTAACAAATATGAAGACACCAATTTACGATAGACTTAAAGAAATAAAGGAAAAAGATCTTGTATCTTTTCATATGCCAGGCCATAAAAATGGTAGATTGTTTCAAGAACTGGGATATAAGGACAAGATAGATGAGTTCTATAGTCTTGATACCACTGAAATTATAGGTACTGACAACCTACATGAGGCTAGTGGTATAATTTTGGAGTCCGAGAATGAGGCTAAAAGGGTGATTTTAAAGGGTCTTCTTTGTGGTGGGACTAAAGATGACATAAAAGAGGACACAAAATCTTTAAAAGGAGTTCAGTCTTATGAAGATTTAGATTTTTTTTATCTTGTCAACGGTTCTACATCAGGGATAGAGGCTGCAATAAGTGCCTCTTTAAGGTCTGGTGATAAGATAATAATCAATAGGACATGTCACCATTCTGCCTATAATACCTGTATGCTAAACGATATTGAACCAGTATTCGTGGATGAAATTATAGATGAAGACTTCGGTGTATTTAAGGGTGCTAGTAGGGAGGGTTATATGGAAGCCATCAAGCAAAATTCTGACGCTAAGGCTATATTTATAACTAGACCTAGTTATTATGGTATGGTCTTTGATATAGGTGAAATAATAGAGCTAGCCCATGAAAAAAATATGGTCGTTATTGTGGATGAGGCCCACGGAGCCCACTTTGGATTAAGTGATAAGTTGCCAAATTCTGCCCTTTGTTATGGGGCTGACATAGTTATCCAGAGCATACACAAGTCTTTGCCAGCATTCACACAGACATCTATTTTGCTTTGTCAATCTGACTTGGTAGATAGGTCAAGGTTGAAGAGGACGCTCGCTATATTTCAGTCTTCTAGCCCATCTTACATTATGATGATGAGTCTAGAAATGGCATTTGATATATATGATAGACATGGCAAGGAACTAATGGACATTCTTTTGAACAATATATATGTATTTAAACGTAACGTCAAAAAATACAAGATATATCCAACTGACGATCCTACAAAGATATTTATTAATACGATAGATAATGGAATCAATGGATATGATTTTGCCAAAATTTTAAGGTACGAATATAGTATACAGGTTGAGATGTCCAACTACAATGGTATTTTAATGCTCTGCACTATAGGTAATACAAAAAAGGATTTTGATATAATGTTAAATGCCCTTAAGGATTTTTCTAATAGAAAATTATTCGGTGCAAATGTAGACTTTTTCAAAGACAGCGCGGTGGTAATAGGAGAATCTAGGAGCACTGATATAAGGTCTCTTTACCATAGTAAGAAGGTAGACCTTAAATTCCCAAGGGTAAGTCCCAAGTCCAAGATTAGACCTAGACAGGCCTTTGATATGGAGAGCGAGTCTATAGATATAGATGATTCTTTGGGCAGGATATGTGGAGAATTTGTGATACCATATCCACCGGGTGTATGCCTTATAGGTCCGGGAGAAGAGGTAAGTCAGGAAGTAATTGACTATATAGAAAAGGCTAGAAATATAAAAATTGACATAAATGGCATAGAGAGTAGGGATTTTAAGAATATTAAGGTCTTGAAAATAGGTGGTAAAGCAGAGATTGGAGTGAGATAATGGCTGGAAAACTATTTGTAATAGAGAGTGGCACTGATGGTTCAGGTAAGGCTACCCAGACAAAAAAATTATTTGATAGATTGGTAGAGGATGGATACAGGGTTAGGAAGGTGGAGTTCCCAAACTATGATTCTGATTCATCAGCCCTAATAAAGATGTATTTGAATGGAGATTTCGGCGATAAGGCAGACGATGTTGACGCCTATATAGCATCTACTTTTTATGCGGCAGATAGGTATGCATCATACAAATTGGGGTGGGAAGACTTCTATTTAAATGGCGGTATCATCCTAGCTGATAGGTATACGACTTCAAATATGGTTCATCAGGCATCAAAAATGGACTCGACCGACGACAAGGAAAAATTTCTTGATTGGTTGGATGATTTTGAATATGGTCTATACAAGATACCTAGACCGGATGGAGTATTTTTCCTAGATGTTCCTTTGAAAGTAAGTGCAAAACTTATGGAGGATAGGAAAAACAAGTTCACTAGTGGGGATGAAAAAGATATACACGAAAGAGACCTTGACTACTTGGCAAGGACCTATGATAATTCCAAGTACGTTGCAGACAAGTTCAAGTGGACCCAGATAGATTGTACTGATGGTATGGCTATGAGGTCTGTAGAAGATATAAATGAAGATATATATTCTAGGGTTTTAGAATCCCTAGTTTAAATAGAAAGGTTAGACCTTATGTTTGAAGGAATATACGGACAAGAGGCCGTCAAAAAAAGACTTAAAAATTTAATAGAGTCTGATAGGATGTCAAATGCCTATATATTTTCTGGTCCAAGTGGAGTCGGCAAGTTTCTTGTAGCCAAGGAGTTCTCAAGGCAGCTCTTGGGTATAAGTCCTGATAATAGTCCGGATTTCAAGCTTATAGAGGCCAAAAAGAATGAATCATCAATAAAAATTGACCAGATAAGGAATTTAAAGGCCGACATATCTATCAAGCCAAACGGAAAATACAAGATATATATAATAGATGAGGCTGAAAAGATGACTGATCAGGCTCAAAATGCCCTTTTAAAAACTTTAGAAGAACCATCTTCTTATGGTATAATAATACTTGTAACTAAAAACGAACAAGCCTTACTTGAAACAATTAGGTCTAGGTGTTTGGATGTCAGGTTTTCGCCCTTGATGATAGATGATATACAAAAAATATTGGTAGATAAGGGGATAGACCATGATAGGGTAGCTGTATCGGCGATATTCTCAAGAGGAAGCGCATCTTTGGCTATAGATATAGCCCAAAGACAAGAGTTTTCTGATATGAGAAAGTTGGTTGAAGACTACTTGATACTCTCATTGGTAGACAAGAAATCATATGAGTCTACTCTGTTTTTGGATATGTTCAAAGACTATTCAAATCAGATAGGCATAATACTCGAGATGATGACACTATACATAAGAGATACCATCCTATACAGGGAGGGGCTTTCAGACCTGATGATGATAAATAAGGACAGGGTAAATATAATAAAGAAGATAGGACAGGCTGTGGGTGTGGGTCAGTTGGCTAGATTGATTAGCATAATAGATACAACCAATACAAAGTTGGATGCCAATTGTAACTACAATACCAGCATACAGGCCATGTCCCTTAATATATTTGAGGTGGTGAATAAATGGTAAATATAGTAGGAGTAAGATTTAAGCCAGCTGGCAAGATATATTATTTTGATCCAGTGGATATAGATATAAAATTAGGACAAGATGTCATAGTTGAAACAGCTAGGGGTCTTGAGTATGGTATGATAGTTATAGAGCCTAAGGCAGTTGCCAAGGAAGACTTGGTGAGTGAGCTAAAGCCAATTATCAGGATAGCTGACCAAAAGGACAAGCAACACTATACAGAAAATAAGGAAAAGATAAAAGAAGCATTCTCTATATGTGAAGAGAAGATCAAAAAGCATGAACTTGATATGTATTTGATTGACTGTGAGTATACATTTGATAGGAACAAGCTTATATTCTACTTTACAGCAGAGGGAAGAATAGACTTTAGAGAGCTAGTAAAAGACCTGGCTGCAATATTTAAGACTAGGATAGAATTAAGACAGATAGGTGTTAGGGATGAGGCCAAGATACTTAACTCGATTGGACCATGTGGCAGACCTCTTTGCTGCTCTACTTGGATAGGCGAGTTTATGCCGGTGTCTATAAAGATGGCCAAGGAACAAGGTTTATCTTTGAATCCTGCCAAAATATCTGGAGTATGCGGCAGATTATTCTGTTGTCTAAAGTATGAGGCTGAAGGATATTCTGATGCAATAAAGAGGGTTCCAAGTCCAGGTTCGATCGTAAAGGACCTATTCTCAGATAGGAAGGCCAAGGTTGTGGACTCAAACTACCTTCTTGAAACTATTAAGGTAGAGTATGAAGACAAGTCTCAGGGGGTATTGTCAGAGGGAGACTACAAACTCCTAAAGTCTATAAAAAAGGAATGCCCTAAGATTATGGCTGCCCAAGAAAAGCTAGATAAGGAAGCCTTGGAAGAACTAAAGAGACTTGAAAAAGAAAAATAAGGTGTAAGATGAAAGTAGAGTTAAAGGATAAGGAAAGAATAGATAATCTTCAGTGTAAGGGGTTAAGGTTAATCCAGAATCCAGATGGTTTTTGTTTTGGTATTGACGCTGTACTGCTTGCAAATTTTTCCAAGGTCAAAAGAGGAAGCAAGGTAGTAGACTTAGGTACAGGGACTGGTATTATACCGGTTTTAATTTCTGGTAAGAGTAGGGCTGACAAAATAATAGGGGTAGAGATTCAAGAAGAGGTAGCGGAGATGGCTACTAGATCTGTGAAACTAAATGACCTTGAAGATAGGGTCAGCATATTGAATGAAGACCTCAATAATATTACTAGCCTGATAGGAAAAAATACTGTAGATGTAGTGGTATCCAATCCACCCTATATGCACTCCAAGGGAATAATAAACGAAAATGATAAAAAGGCAATATCGAGGCATGGTATCATGTGTGATCTTGAGGATATATTTAGGGTGGCTAAGGATATACTAAAGCCAAATGGAAAATTGTATATGATAAACAGGACGCTAAGGCTAGTAGATATGATGGTATATGCAAGAAACCATAATCTTGAACCTAAAACAATGAAGTTTGTACATTCAAAGATAGGTAAGGCACCAAAACTAGTATTGGTAGAATTTGTAAAATGTGCCAAACCAGAAGTGAAGGTGCTAGAACCCTTGTATATATATAAGGAGGATGGTTCTTATACAGACCAGACCCTAGCCATATATTCAAAGGATTCTATAGAAAGGTAGGTGGTGTTAGTGAGCGGAAAATTATATATATGTCCAACACCAATAGGAAATTTAGATGATATAACATACAGGACCTTGAAGGTCTTAAATTCAGTTGATTTGATAGCTGCAGAAGATACAAGACACAGTATCAAGTTACTAAACCATTTTGAAATATCCAAACCACTTACAAGTTACCACGAGCACAACAAAAATTCAAAGGGACCAGTTCTTATAGACAAGTTAAAGAGCGGGCTTGACATAGCCCTAGTGAGTGATGCTGGTATGCCAGGTATATCCGATCCTGGAGCTGATATGGTCGGCCTTTGCATAGATGAAGGTATAGAAGTAGAAGTGTTGCCAGGAGCATCAGCCTTTGTTATTGCTCTTGTGGGGTCTGGGATGGATACCAACAAGTTTGTATTTGAAGGTTTTTTAGATAGGGATAAGAAGAAAAAGAAAAATAGACTTGAGGAAATAAAAAACGAGTACAGGACTATGATAGTATACGAATCTCCACATAGGTTAAAAGAAACCCTAAAGCTTATGTTGGATATTTTAGGTGATAGGAAAATATCCCTATGCAGGGAGTTAACCAAAAAGCACGAAGACTATATGAGAAGTTCTATTGATGAGGCTATATCCTATTACAAAGAAAATGATCCCAGAGGTGAATATATATTAATTATTGAAGGTAACACAAATCCTTGCAAGGAAGAAGGTTTAAATGAGTATGAAGACCTGTCTGATAGGGACTATGTTATAAAGTTGATTGAAAATAATATTACAAAGAAGGATGCTATAAAGACCGTTGCAAAGGAAAGAGGTTTAAGGAAAGACGATGTATATAAGCAAGTTTTAGATCTCTAAAGTACTTTATACTATAAATTCACATGATACTTCACTAAAGTAATAAAATTAAAATAAAATGTTAGTTCGTGAAATACATATAAAATACAAATTAAGTTGTTGAAAGGAATACCTTTAAATCACTATAGTGATAAGGTGTTCTTTTTTAATTAATAAAATAAAAAGTATGAATCACTTATTTATTAAAATGAGGCGACTTAGTAATAATATAAAAAAATAAATGTATTGATTAAGTTTTACTCTTATAAAATATGTAATTATACAAAGAATCTATAAGTATTTAAATAAAAATAGTATTTTTCTAATATTTGTGTTAAAATATACTTATCTAATGCTACTTTAATATTTAAAGTATTATTACAAAATTGGCGGGATTTATATAAAAAGGAGAGTAAAATGAAAACCAACCTAACAATGTTAACTGATCTCTATCAATTAACAATGATGAATGGATATTACAAAAAGGGCGTAGAAAATGATACCGCTGTTTTTGATGTGTTTTTTAGAAAAAATGTGTGTGAAGGTGGATACACAATTGTTTGTGGAATTGAAGAAATAGTTCATTATATTAATAACCTAAGTTTTAATGAACATGACTTGGATTATTTGAGAAGTTTAAACTTGTTTGATGAAGATTTTATTGGCTTCCTAAGGGATTTTAAATTCACTGGTGATATATATGCCGTAGAAGATGGTAGCGTAATGTTTCCTGGAGAACCTATTATAGTGGTAAAGGCACCGCTTTACCAGGCTCAGTTGGTGGAAACCGCTATTCTTTCTATAGTTAACTTTATGACCTTGATAGCTACAAAGGCTTCAAGAGTTTGCAATGCAGCAGGAGGAGATCCTGTCCTTGAATTTGGGCTTAGAAGGGCTCAAGGACCAGAAGCAGGCTTGTATGGTGCCAAGGCTGCAATAATAGGTGGATGTACTGGTACATCCAATGTTTTGACAGGTAAGATGTTTGGAGTTCCGGTAGCAGGGACTCATGCCCATAGTTGGGTACAGAAATTTGACTCCGAATTAGAAGCTTTTAGGGCCTATGCTCAGACTTATCCTGATTCATGTCTATTACTTATAGATACTTATAATGTTCTAGAAAGTGGTATCAAAAATGCCTTAATAG
>OGTS01000065.1_pt1 | contig 68216 bp, 53 predicted proteins | sample 1574681 | NCBI WGS metagenome assembly OGTS01 (sample SAMN03295829, study PRJEB24534) | human gut metagenome | isolation source: fecal sample 4 from infant 4 | host: Homo sapiens | place: USA: Pittsburgh, PA | collected 2014-07 | reverse complement strand
GTATATATTATCTTATTTAAAATATAAAATTTTCAAAAATTTAAGAAAAATTTTAAATTATAAAATTAATCGCACAAAATCACTAATAAGCTTAAATATGGAGGCTTGATTTTAAATGAAATCAGAATATATGGTTCTGTTAAAAAATATTTTATAAATAATTATTTATATTATTGAAAAGTATGGGATAATATGGTAAAGTGTAGTTGTGAATTGGTAGTACCACCAAGATGCTTTTTTATTATAAATCTAAGTATTATTAAAATGGTATGTATTGGTATGAATTAAAAAATTGAATTCATAGTGGTTTTATCAATGGCTCAACTTTATAAAACAATAATTTGAAAGGGTAAAGGAGAGGTAATCTATGAATATTCTGTTATGTGTAAAACAGGTTCCGGATGATTCGGTTGAAATCCATTTGGCTGATAGTGAAAAAAAACCTAACTTAAATGGAGTCAGCCTAGTAGCAAATGCGTTTGATACTTATGCTTTAGAAATGGCAGTACGCTTTATAGAAGCTAATGAAGGAGCAGTAAGTGTATTAACGGTTGGAGCAGAGGACTGTCTAAATACATTAAAAAATTGTCTTTCTGTTGGAGCAAAAGAAGCATTTTTTGTAAAAGATGATCTATATTCAGATTTAGATGCTATGGGAGCAGCACAGGCTTTAGCAGATGCTATTCATAAAATTGAAAAAGATAAGGGTGAAAAATTTGATTTAATTCTATGTGGAAAAGAATCAACAGATGAAATTACTGGACAAGTTGGAGCAATTCTTTCTGAAAAGTTAGAAGTTGGGTTTGTTAGTAGTGCTGTTGAAATCGATTTAAAAGATGATAATATTGAAGTTCATCAAGAAACAGAAGAAGGGTATAATTTAGTTTCAATGAAGTCTCCAGCTGTGATAACAGTGAGTAAGCCTAATTATGATCCACGTTATCCAACAATTAAGAGTAAAATGAAGAGTCGTAAGGCTGTAATTCCAACTTATAGTGCAGAAGAGATTGGAGAAGTAAAAAAATCTAAAGTACATTGCATTAAATATGTTGAACCTCCTAAGAAAGAAGCTGGTATTAAGATTCAAGAGAAGGATGTTAATGTAGCAATAAGTGCTGCTATGGATCAAATGAAAAAGGATAAGGTAATTTAATAAAAGGGGGGATTGAGTATATGAAAGCATTAGTTTTTATTGAGACATGTGGAGAAAAGGTGCTAGGTGGAAGCCTTGAACTAATCAGTATATTAAAAGAGTTAAATGCAGAAGGAACAGCAGTTGTAGCAGGAAACAGAGAAGCTGCTGATACTGTAGCTTCTTTTGGAATTCCAGTTATTTTTACCGATACAAATTCAGATTGTGATACTTTAACAAAAGTATTATCAGAAATAATAAAAGAACAAAAACCTGATTTAGTATTTTTAGCAAATACAACATTAGCAAAAGATCTTGCACCACGAATTTCAGGACGTATGAATTTAGGATGCGTTAGTGATGTAATAAAAATTGATATAAATGATGGAAAAACTATATATACTAGACCAGCTTATGGCGGTACAATTCTAGAAAATATTGAAGTTGAAGGTACAGCTATAGTTACAGTTAGAAATGGTAGTTACCCAAAACCAGAGCCTGGTTTGAAGAAAGATGTAACAGTGAAATCTATAGAAGTTCCAGCAGATACTGTTAAAGCAAAGATTATTGATGTGGTAAAGGAAATTTCTGAATCTGTTAATTTAGAAGAGGCTAAGGTAATTGTTTCTGGTGGACGTGGTATGGGAACTGCAGAGAATTTTAAGTTAGTTGAAGAATTGGCAGAGGTACTTGGCGGTGTTGTGGGTGCATCTAGACCACCTATTGAAAATGGATGGATTTCTCGTGCACATCAAGTTGGTCAATCAGGAAAGATTGTAGCACCAAAACTTTATATTGCATGCGGTATTTCTGGAGCAACACAACATACATCTGGGATGTTAGGATCAGATTATATTGTTGCAATTAATAAAGATGAGGATGCTCCAATTTTTGAAATTGCCAATGTTGGTATCGTTGGAAATGTAAATGAGATTCTTCCTTCTATGATTGAAGAAATGAAGAAAGTAAAAGCCAAATAACTTGATTTTAGATTTAACTGTATTTAACAGGCTATTGCTATTAAATTGGCTATAGCTTGTTTGAAAAAAATTTTAGTCTTTATCCATAAAGTTTTATCCAATAGTATTACAAGAATAATATTATGTATCACGATTATATTAAGTAATGGTATAAAAGAAATAAATTTAATATTTATTGAAAAGTAGTATTAAATTAACATATTTTGAATCGTAGAATCATAATATTAATGGTAGTACCAATTAATATATAGTATCAGATAATAACTTAATAAGGAGGAAGTGGAATGCTGTTTCTTAAATTTTTAATGGCAATATTACCAATTCTTTGGCTTATCGTTGCATTGAGTAAATTAAAAATGCCCGGTTATAAAGCCTGCACTATTGCACTTATTCTTACAATGGGTTTAGCTACATTTTTGTGGAAACTTAATGTAGCCTGCACTGTTACAGGAGTATTGGAAGGAATACTCAATGCACTATGGCCAATTTGTCTAGTTATTATTGCAGCTTTATTTACGTATAATTTGATTTTGCGTACAGGTGCAATGGATTCTATAAAAAAGATGCTTGCTGGAGTTTCTATTGATAAAAGAGTTTTAATACTAATTATCGGATGGGGCTTCGGAAATTTTATGGAAGGTATGGCTGGGTTTGGAACAGCTGTTGCTATTCCAGCATCTATACTTGCAGGAGTAGGACTAAATCCATTTGCAGCAGTTATTTCTTGTCTTGTTGCTAACACTACACCAACTGCATTTGGTTCAGTAGGCATACCTTTGGTAACGCTTTCAGCTGTAACTGGAGTTCAAGCTAACGTATTAGCTACAAATACAGCAATAATTCAATCGGTTCTATGTTTTATAAGTCCATTTATTATGGTATGCATTGTAGGCGGTGGAATAAAGGCATTAAAGGGAGTATTTCCAGTTACATTGGTTGCTGCACTATCATTTACAATACCTTCATTTTTTACGGCAACAGTACTTGGTGTAGAATTACCTGATATAGTAGGATCGATTTGTTGTATGATATGTACAATTGCTGCTGCAAAAGTATTTAATAAAAAACCTCAGAAAGAATACTGTATTGAAATCAATAATCATAATGAAGAAAAATCTTTATCATTTAGAGAATCAGTACAAGCATGGTGTCCATTTATTTTAATATTCTTCATGTTAATAATGACATCAACATTGTGTGCACCAATTCATAATTTGATTTCAGGTTTCAAAACTAGTGTGTGTGTATATGCCGGTCAGGGAGGAAACACATTGACTTTCAGCTGGATTAATACGCCAGGTATAATTATTTTTATTGCTGCCATTATTGGAGGCTTTATTCAAAAGGCAAAAGTATCATTGATGTTTGAGGTATTGATTGATACATTAAAAGCAAATTGGAGAACAATTGTTACAATTTGTGCAGTTATGGCAACAGCAAAGACTATGAGTTATAGTGGGATGATTGCAGATATTGCAAGCTTTTTAGTTGTAATTACAGGTGGAGCATATCCATTAATATCACCACTAATTGGAGCAATTGGATCATTTGTTACAGGTTCTGGAACATCAACAAGTGTACTTTTTGGAGGCTTGCAAGTAGAGACAGCACAAAATCTTGGACTTTCTGGAGCATGGATGGCAGCTGCAAATACTCTTGGAGCAGGTATTGGAAAAATGATCTGTCCTCAAAGCATTGCAATTGGTGCAAGTGCAATTGATAAGTCTGGTTCTGAAAGTAAAATTTTAAGAAGCGTATTTAAATATTTTGTATGCTACGTAGTTATTGCTGGAATTGTATGCTTCCTTGGAACATTTATATTATAAAAATACTAAAAATTAGAATTAAAAATTTCAGTTATTAAGTAGATATAAATTGTAACAAAGCTTATAAATTAAAATTATTGATATAGATTCAATTTGGCAGATATTTTATTAGATTACCAATTGAAATATAGATTAATAGGAGGAATGAGTATTATGGCTCAGTACAACATATTAACAGAAGATTTAATATTAAAATTAAAGGAGGCAGCTCCAGGGCATATTTTAAGTGGAGATGATATAAATGAAGATTATTCTCATGATGAAATGCCTATTTACGGTAAATGTGCTCCACAGGTAGTCTTTATGGCACATTCTACAGAAGAGGTAAGCAAAGTAGTTAAGATATGTAATGAAAATAAAATACCAGTGACTCCAAGGGGTGCAGGAACAGGACTTGTAGGTGGTGCAGTTCCAGTTTTAGGTGGAGTTTTAATAGATATAACAAAGATGAATAAAATATTATCTTATGATTTAGAAAATTTTGTTGTAAATGTGGAAGCTGGTGTCTTATTAAATGATCTTGCTGAGGATTGTGCAAAACAGGGATTATTATATGCTCCAGATCCAGGTGAGAAATTAGCATGTTTAGGTGGAAACGTTTCAACAAATGCTGGAGGAATGAGAGCTGTTAAATATGGTGCAACACGAGATTATGTACGTTCAATGACAGTTGTACTTCCAACAGGAGAAATTACTAAATTTGGAGCAACAGTATCTAAGACAAGTTCAGGATATAGTCTTTTAAATTTGATGATTGGATCAGAAGGTACACTTGGTATAATTACAGAACTTACATTGAAGGTTATGCCAGCACCAAAGATGGTTGCAAGTCTTATAATTCCTTTTGAAAACTTAGATGACTGTATTTCTACTGTTCCTAAATTTAAAATGGCACATATGAATCCACAAGCATTAGAATTTATGGAAAGAGAAATTGTTCTTTCTAGTGAAAGATATATTGGAAAGAGTGTTTTCCCACAGGTTGTAGATGGAACAACAGCAAATGCTTATTTACTTGTTACTTTAGATGCATCAAGTGAAGATGAATTAAATACACTTATTGAAGAAACAAGTGAAATGGTATTAGAGGAAGGTGCAATTGATGTTCTTGTAGCAGATACACCAGCAAAGATGAAGGATGCATGGGCTGCACGTTCAAGCTTCTTGGAGGCAATTATGGCAGAAACAAAATTATTGGATGAATGTGATGTGGTAGTTCCAGTAAATAAGATTTCTTCTTATCTTGCATTAGTAAATAAAACAGCTGAAGACTGTGGAATTACAATTAAGAGTTTTGGCCATGCCGGAGATGGAAATCTTCATATATATCAATGCAGTAATGATCTAGAAGAAGAAGAATTTAAGACAAGAGTAGATAAATTCTTTAAGATTATTTATAAAGAAGCAACACAATGTGGAGGTCTTGTTTCTGGAGAACATGGCATAGGCAGCGGAAAGATGAATTATTTAGCAGAGAGTGTTGGAGACATAAATATGAATTTGATGAAGGGTATTAAAAAAGTCTTTGATCCAAATTTAATTATGAATCCGGGTAAAGTATGCTGTTCATTGGATGATAATAAATAAAAATTTATATATAACTAAAGGTTTAGATTAATAAAATGAAATTAACTTAAAATATTCTGCAGTTTAAAATAAATTAACGATTTTTACAAATTGATTAAAAACATATTTGAATTTTAAATCTTATAGATAGTTCAATGTTTGATATACATTAGATATAAAAAATTTTGAAAGAATTTAATTGCAATTTTAATTTTTAATTATAGATAGTTTGTTGCAAAAAAAGAAAGGTAGGAGTTTAATATGAATTTTAAACAAGATGAAAATCATACACAATTACAGGAGATGTATCGTGAGTTTGCAGAAAATGAAGTAAAGCCAATAGCTAAAGAAATTGATGAGACAATGAGATTCCCAGAAGAAAATGTAGCTAAAATGGCTGAAATGGGATTGCTTGGAATTCCTTTTCCTGAAGAATATGGTGGAGCAGGTATGGATACATTAAGTTATATTCAATGCGTAGAAGAACTTTCTAAATGTTGTGGAACAACAGGAGTTATCGTTTCTGCACACACAAGTCTTTGTGCAACACCAATTTACACATATGGTACAGAAGAGCAGAAAAATAAATATTTAAAACCACTTGCATCAGGAAAAAAATTAGGTGCATTTGCACTTACAGAACCAGTTGCTGGAACTGATGCTTCAATGCAAAAGACAACAGCAGTACTTGAAGGAGATCATTATGTATTAAACGGTAGTAAGATATTTATTACTAATGCTGGATATGCAGATACTTATATTGTTTTTGCTATGACCGATAAGAGTAAGGGAACAAAGGGAATTTCAGCTTTCATAATTGAAAAAGATTTCCCAGGTTTTTCAGTTGGAAGTCATGAATTAAAGATGGGAATTCGTGCATCATCTACATGTGAATTATTCTTTGATAATTGCATAGTTCCAAAGGAAAATCTATTAGGAGAAGAAGGTAGAGGATTCAATATTGCAATGGCAACTCTTGATGGAGGACGTATAGGTATTGCAGCACAGGCTCTTGGAATTGCAGAAGGAGCAATAGATGAAACTGTAAAATATGTTAAAGAACGTGTTCAGTTTGGTCGTCCTATATCAAAATTCCAGAATACTCAGTTTGAACTTGCAAAGATGCGTGCAAATACAGAAGCAGCAAAACTTTTAGTATACCAAGCAGCATGTGCAAAAGATGATCATGAAAGATTCACACATTTAGCTGCAATGGCAAAACTTGTTTCTGCAAATAATGCTAGTGATGTAACAAGACGTTGTTTACAATTATTCGGTGGTTATGGATATACAAGTGATTATCCAATTGAAAGAATGATGCGTGATGCTAAAATAACAGAAATCTATGAAGGAACATCAGAAGTGCAGATGATGGTTATTTCAGGATGGATGGGCGTTAAATAATTTTATAAACAGATGTTCAGGAACAATGTTTTCTGAACATCTATTTTTATGTGAAGATAATTAATAGTAAATGACTATAATGTATTGTTGAGAAGTAGGGGGAATATTACATGAAACTCAGATGTTTAATTTATTATAGTAGTGGTATTATGTATAAATTTACATGAAAAACCTTTTTATAATGAAATGTTGTTATGTTTAAAAAATAAATAAATTGGCAATGATCTAAATAACAAATTGAGTATGAACTTTAATTAAGTATAGAACTTTATGATTTGCAAATTTTAAAGTGATATATTTATAATATATTTCTATATTATGTTAAGGTTTATGGGTGTTAAGGAGAATGATATTTTGATAAAGGCTGATTATGATTTGAAAAAATTTGAAAAGTATAAAAAATTAACCCTTAAAGAAAAAATTTATGATAAACATAATATAAAGGAATATGAGAGCTGCCCATATTGTGGCTGTAAACACTTCATTAAATATGGAAAGTACCAAGATATACAAAGATATAAGTGTAAAAATGAAGAATGTAGAAAAACCTTTTCAAATACTACGTTTTCTGTATGGAAATACTTGAAATATAAACCAGAAAAATGGATTGAATTTATTGAGTTAATGTGTGAGGGGATGACTCTTGAATCCAGTGCTAGAATTTTAAAAATTACAACAACAACAGCATTTTACTGGAGACATAAGATTTTACATGCAGTTGAAAATTATTATAAGCCAGAATCATTTAGAAGGTCTGTATCAGTCATGGATTATTATGTAACAAAATGTTTTAAGGGAAGTAGAAATAAACATTATACATATGAAGATAAGATTGAAAATAGAACTGCGAAAATGTATGGATATATGCCTCGTGATGTTGAAATATTAATATCTGCAGAGGATGATGCAATACCACTTATTAATGTAAAAGATAACAATGAAACATTGAAAGATACTTTTAAATATAATGTATTAGATAATACGGAAAGTGGATGTTATGTACATTTGGAACATATTAATAAAAGGAAAATTGAAGAATGTACAATAGAGCATAATAAAAATTTACATAAAGATATAAAGAAAAAGTATGGATTTAAAGTATATATAAATTGGGTTGGTATACGTCATATGAAAGATGATTTTAAGGTATGTAAAAGTATGAAAAATTTTATAGGTGGTTTAAATTCTTGGCTTTGGAAATTTAAAGGAATTGCTACAAAATATATTGGACATTATTATAGTTTTTATTCTTTAATAAATTCTGAAGAAAACTTTGATTATATGAAAATCTTTTTCGATATATTAAAAAATGGTTCATATGCTTCAGCTGATGAAATTATAAATATACATTTAGAAAATTATTAATTAGTTAGCTATAATTTATAAAGTCTTTCTAACTAATTAACAAAGTATTGTTTTCAATTTTATCAATATGTAACAACATTTAAATATAAAAAAGTATTTAGTATAAATTTATATATAAACAGTATGTATAAGCCAATTATATTATAAATTTAAATATTATTAACTATATAAATTTTCTAGAGTATTTATTAAGAATAGCAATAAAGTAATAAATTTTTAAGTTTATTATGGTATGAATTGATTATTTAAGTTTTAAAAATGTTGACCAATATGAATATAAAGCTTAAAATATTACGTATTGGAAAATAAGGGTAGATTAAAAGCAAAATATATTTAGAATAAAACATAGAGGAAATAACTATGAATAAATCAATTTCAAAAAATGCGATATTTAAGACAATACTTAATTTATTTAATATAGCGCTTCCAATTATTATAACACCAATTGTTCTTGGAGCTATTAAAGAAACATATAATGGATATATTTCAGTTGGTGAAACATGTAATACAATTTTTATGACATTTGCATGTTTTGGTGTATCACAATATGGGTTAAGAGAAATAAGCAGGGTACGTAATGATAAAGAAAAGTTGAATAAGACAATAACTAGCCTTTTTGTTATAACCACCACAACAACATTACTTACAACAATTTCATATACTGCCTATATAATATTTAAATACAATGGAAAGGCTCCCTTTTATACATGCTTGATTATGGGCGGAAATGTATTGTTTAATATTTTTTATGTTGAATGGATAAATGAAGCTTTAGAAAATTATGACTTTATAGCTATAAAGACAATGGTTACAAGAATAATATATTCTGTATTAGTAATATTTTGTGTAAAAGATGAAAGCAATTACCTGCTTTATCTTTATATTCTTGTAGGATTTAATTTTATTAATAATATTTTAAGTTTTATTTATATAAGGAAGAGAACAAAATTTGATTTTAGAGATCTTGAGATAAAGAGGCATTTAAAACCCATGTTTCAGACTCTTATTTTATCAAATACATATCTTCTATATACCCAGCTAGATAGGGTTATGATAGATAATTATATAGGTTCTACTGAAACAGGTTTTTATGCGATATCCTTTAAAATAATGAACATAATTGATATTTTAATATTTACAATAATACAGGTATCAATGGCGAGACTTGTAAATTACCTTGCTAATAAATCAAAAGAAGTATATATGCAACTTTTAAAGAAAGTTATAAGCATATATTTTATTTTGTTATTTCCTGCATCCATAGGATTGTTATGTGTATCTAAACAGGCAGTTATAATATTTGGACGTGGATACACATATATTGCAGCAGTTCCAATACTTATGGTATTTTCAATATATCTTATGGCAGTAGGAATAGACAGAATTATAGAACAGCAGATAATATATGTATTTGGATATGAAAAAGCAGATACGAAGCTTGCCTTATACGGGGGAATACTAAATCTTATATTAAATTACGCACTAGTGTTAGGGGGGATTTTTACTCCAACAACAGCAGTTTTTACAACTCTTATTGCAAATATATTTTTGATAAGTTTAGAATATGGTTATCTTGTTAAAAAAGTTATAAAAATTGATATAAAATTATTTTCACTGAATAATATGAAGTATTTGTTTTATTCATTAATATTTATACCTGTATGTATGTTTATAAATTCAAATGTTGAAAATATATTATTTTCATGTGCTGCAGATGTGATTTGTTGCGCAATTATATATGTAGGAATTTTATTTATTACACGTGATAAAACATTTAATGAATTGTATAATCTTATATTAAAAAAACTTTAAATAAGTTTAAATTTAATCCTTATCTTTTAACTTAATCTTCAAAGATAAGGATTAAATTATTTGTTATTGATACAGTTTCAGTATCAATAACAAATGGAAATTCGTCATTTTTAAAAGAAAACCAATTAGAGCATGATTTTATATTACTGCTTGTATGTCATGATTGATATAATTTAGGTATTAAAACTAAATTATATTATTAGCTTCCTTTAAAATTTTCTCTAATTTATCTAAAGATGTAATTTGATTATTGCATTTTTGGCTGTCTAGACATACAGAAAATCCTATTGATTTATAATTTCCATACTTAGTATTTGTTTTGCATACTGTTGAAACAAATGCTATTTCAGCATCAGAACCAGCATTATTACAAAATGAACAAATATGAGAAGTATTTGAGTTTTGGTTTACAATTCTGCAGCTCATACCTATATTTTTACCAGCCATATTATGAATAATAAATAGTTTTCGTGTAGCTTCATCAATCCATCCAAGATATGAATTTTTAGATTCTCTTGCTTCTAATGATGGAAATTTAAGCTTTTTTTCTTTTTTGAATAATTTACTTATCTGAGAATCAGAAATCTGTGCCATACCATAAACATACTTATCTAAATTCTTTATATATATGTCAATATGTTGTGGATCAGTTATATGATCTATGCTTAGTATTTCTTTTTCAGCTTCAGATAAATTACTAAATTGATTGAGAATTTTATTCTGAAGATAAATTTTATTTGTTTCTACAATTTTATTATCAATACATCCTCTAAAAGTATTATTTAAATTAAAAAGACATTGTTTTATAAAATTGTACTCATGTTTTTTTATGAACGGTTCCATAAATTAAAACACCTCTTTTCTATTTTCATGTAATCATAATTTTAATAGGACACAAGACAAATGATACCATGCTAGAAAAGGGGTATTCAATCTATTAAACATTTCTGTACCGATTATGAGCATATTTTCTTTTCATAACTTATTATTCTTCGGATACTTTTTTCTGAAAGATAATATTCATTAGATAAAGCATCAACACTCATACCATTATTATATTTTATATAAATTTCTTTATTTCTAATCTTAAGTATATTTTTTATACCACTATTTTCACCCCAGGATTTATGATTATCGTCTTTTCTAGGGATATAAAGATAATTTCCATCTATATATTTTTGGATTAATTCAATTAATTCTTCAGGTAACACATCCTGTGCTTTTACATATTTCATATTCTTACTCCTTCACTAATAAAAAATCATAGTATTGAAGCAAAGAATACTAAAAGCCATGTGTCAGAACCTAAAATATAGGTTTTTAGTTAATTTAACATAAGATTAGGCTCCAGACAAAGCATAGATGGCTTTGTTGTAATCTTTGCAAGGAGCTTCTTGATAAGTAGTTGAAAGTTTTAACTTCTTTCATACAAATACACCTCCATTTTGTTATAAATTATAGCATATTCAATTTACTAATCAAGGGTTAGAAGTTGAATAAGGATTATTGTTATTATTTTCAGAATAACTTAATGTCATATATGAAGATTGATTTATAACTGGATTTATAATTTTACAAATTATTTAAATATTAAGAAATAATGTCATGTGTTATAATTAGTATATTATGACATTAAATGAAAGATTTTTTGAAAGGATAAGATTATGGAGAACATAAAGGTATATAACAAATTAGTTAGAGATAAAATTCCAGAAATAATTGATATAGATTATAAAATATGTGATTTTGAAATGATTGATGGCAGAAGAAAGTTTAGATTATTACAGAAAAAACTCCAAGAAGAAGTAAATGAATTCCTTGCAGATAATAGAAATATAGATGAACTTGCAGATATAATGGAAGTTGTTTTTGCTATTGCAGATATCTTGGGTGTAAGTGAAGAAGAACTTCTTAAAGTTAGAACTGAGAAACGAGAAAAACGTGGCGGATTTGAACAAGGGATTTTTCTTAAAACAGTAGAAGAGAGAAAATAGTAATAAAGAGGAGAGGGAAAAGTGGCTAAAATATTAGATAAGGACAGATTTATAGATATAATTAAAAATGGAGCAAAGATTAATATTATTGGAGACAGTATAGCCGCAGGAAAGGGAAGTTCACAAAGTTATAGCAGCGATAAAGTGATTTTTGAAGATGATATAAAGAAATTTTATAGAATAATTGCACCAAACAGCTGGGGAACATTATTTGAAAATTATATAGGTAAAAAATTTCATGGATGCTCAGTTATTAATAATGGAGGTTGTGGAGCTTCTTCTTGTCAGATATATAATAATATAAGAAATCTTATTAATGAAGATGATGATATTGTATTTTTAATGTTTGGAGCTAATGATAGAAAAAATCAGAATGGTATGAATGATTTATATGAAAATTTAGTAAGAATTATAAACTTTTTAAGAGAAAAAAATAAGCCTATGATTCTATTTTCACCAATACCATCAACAATAGAAAATGAAGGACGTCCAAATAGGCTTTATCATATGGATGATGTTACAGCAGTATTAAAAAATGTAGCAGAGAAAGAGAATATTTTACTTGTAGATAATTATTCCTTTATTCTTGATTATTTACATATAAATAATCTTTCTATTGAAGAAATAATGTTTGAAGAGGGATGTGAAAATGATGGTTTGCATCCATCAGATTTTGTTCAAAAGCTTATGTTTGAAAACTTGAAAAGAGTATTGAATATTTGATTTAGTCCATAATTACCGTATATATATATTGGTTGTAATTAATAGAAAATGATATTGTAATATGTCATAAGTATGTATATAGATATCTATATTGGTTGTAATTTTAATAAAGTAACAATAGGAGGAAGGGCAATGGAAGATGAAATATTGCAGATAGAAAAGTCGATTAATTGTTTAAATAGTATAGGTGGGTTTTTATCTTCTGGAAATGAGTATAAAGCTAACACAATGTCAATTACATGGGGAAGTGTTGGGTACATGTGGAAAAAGAAAATCTTCTCAGTTGTAATAAGTGATATAAGATACACTAAAGAATTTATAGACAAGGGAAATACATTTACAATAAGTATTCCATATGGCAGAAGTTTTGATAAAGCAATAGACTTATGTGGACACAATTCAGGAAGAGATGTGAACAAAGAAGAACTTACTGGAATTAAATTCATTTCTGGAAAAGTAGTCGAAAGTCCTGTTATAGATGGATGCAATATGTACTATGAATGTAAGGTTATATTAAAACAGAAAGTAGATGTAAACAGTGTAAATCCAGAACTTAATCTTGATGAAGAAGAAAATGGATATACAATGTACTTTGGTGAAATTGTGGCTCAATACTTAAGAGAATAAATGATAAAAAATCTACTATAAAACATGGTGCAGCTTAGATAATTTAAAAATAAATATAGTATTACTTACGTAAGAACATAAGCCTAAAAGCCCTGACGAATATTCAGGGCTTTTTGCACTTTAGAGAAAGCTCTTAAGGAAAAAATATACAATATATGTGGTTATTATATCCATATTATATTATAATTATTAATAGATATAGATATAGATATACTATATGTTAAATATAAGCTATGGGGGAGATATGATGAAAACGAAACAAATTAGTAAAATGCTTGCACCATTATCTGGAATTATGAGCTTTATGTTTGCTATGGGGGTAATGACTGTGCCAGTTTCAGCACAGGAGATAAATATGGCAAATTCAGCTTATGAAGAAAGTGTAAAAACTGACTACACAACTTATATAAACAGCACAGTAGAAAAAAATGGATTTAAGGTTACAATAAATAAGTTGACAGCGGCAAAAAATAGGATGAATGTAACTACTACTATAGAATTTCCAAATGAGATAACAGATGAATCCTTAAATAATTCAATATTTATGTTTACTGTTAAGAAATATAAACTTCAATCAGACTGGGGTAACAGAAGAATTATTAATGATAAGACACTAGAAGTGAATTTTGATATAACAGGTTTTGAAGACCTTCCTTTAAATGCTGACTTAAGATTTGATGTAATCATACCAGAATATAATCTTAATGCATGGGTTAATGTTAATGCAGACTTATCTAAAAACATTGATAAGATAATAGAAAAAGATATTGATATATATAATGATAAGGCAAGAATAACATACAATAAGGTTGAAGCTGATGTTTTAGGAACTTCAGTTTATTTTAAAGAAGATGAGCATAGTGATGATTATGATCATGAAAACAGTTATTCAGATTCTGATTCGAAGATTTTAATAAAATGTGATGGAAAATTATATGAATGTAGTGATAGAGATTTTAATTATTATGGAGAAGGACGTTACGGTAGATATACATGCAAAGAATTGACATATGATGATATAAACAATGCAAAAAGTATAACATTAATACCTGTAACTTGCACTTTAACAAACAAAGAAAAAGAAGAAATATATGATACTATGAGATATGATTCTGAATACGTTCCTGAAACTTTTGATAATGTAACTTATAAAAAAGACTTTAAGTTCAATGATGGAAAAGATGGAGAAGTTTCTAAAGTAGAAAGAGAAGATGATAAAATTAAATTATATATAAATACAGATTCTGAAAATAAGAGCATACTTATGGCATGCTCATTGCGTGGATGGATTGAATCTAATAAAGGTAATTATTATGGTGATGCTGAAAAATCAATGTATAAAGACCCAGATAGCAACGATGGTTATATTATTGAATTTTCAGGTGTAGATAAAGATGCCAATCTACATGTTTACTGTAATGACGATATATTAGGTTACAGTGAAAAATTTGAATTTGGCAAAGACGTTAAAATTAAATAAGAACATGGCAGAGCCATATATAAAGGAGTGGAGTTTAATGATAAACAAGAAAATAAGTAAAATTATAGGCCCTGCAGCAGGTATTATGGTATTTATGATGTCAATAGGAATAATACCTGTACAAGCATATGCAGCAGAAACTAAAAGTATACAAAATGAAGCCTCATTATCAAAGAGTGGAAATGTGAATTATGAAATAGAGCAAAATGGTGTAAAGCTTACAGTAACTAATGTTATTGGAACAAAGAATAGGATAAAGATGAATGCAACTATTACACGAGAAGATGGATTTGATGAAAAGATCCAAGGTCATAGAAGTATTGAATTAAATATGTATAAGGAAAAAGAAGAATTTAATAGTGGTGGTACATCATGGTCATATCCTAATGAAAATACAATTGAAATAAGTGCAGAAGAAGAAAGTGAGAACGGATTTTCTGAAAAAGGAAACATAAGAGCGGATTTAGTAATTGGAGAATATGATTTTAATGGAAGTATTGTAATACCAGTAGATTTTACTGAAAGTTTCAAGCAGTATATGAAACATGATCTTGATGTAAATATTGAGAAAAATTATAATATAACAGGTTTTGAAAGTGATGTAATTGGTACACGAATTATTGTAACAAGACCTGTAGATGATATGATGTATGGAAATAATGACAGTGTAGTTGATCCGTATTTTATAATAAAACTAGGAAATAAAATGTATCGTGCAATGGATATTGGAGGAAGCGGTTACAGTTCAGACGATGAAACATATAAATGTAATTTTGAATCAGAAAAGCTTACTTACAATGATATAAAGGATGCAGATAGTATAAGTATTATACCAGTAAAATGTACTATGACATATGATGAAATTGAAGCGAAGTACAATGATAGTTCATTATATGAAAAATTATCAAAAGAAGCAGTAACAGAGAATAATGTAAAGTACAATAAAGAAGTAGAATTTACAGATGGAACAAAAGGTGAAATAAAAGTTGAAAGAGCAAATAATAAGATACGTGTATACTGTAGTTCAGATTCTGATATAAAAAGTTTTATGTTAGCTGAAGGTATAAGCAGCATATTTACAGATGGATCAGATGATTACAGAAATTCTGTATATGAAGATGATAAAGTTATATGTAAAGATGAAAATGCAGAAAATCAATATATAGCTGAATTTGAAGATTCTCATCCTGAAATGATGTTTGAAACACATATAGATACAATTATGCTAAATAGCGATAAGTTTGATATAGGTGATGAAATAAAAATTAAATAATGTGAAAATTTTAATATAATTTGATATTGTGATTATTTATAGATGAAATTTACAGTTTGATAAGCTTTAAAGGTAAAGTTTAAAAAGAAATATTGACAAGTTTCGACATGATATGTATAATCATTTCAAGAGAGAAAACTAGTCCTTTAAGTTATGTCCTGTGAGACAAACAAGGTCGTATAACACATAGATGAAACACATTGATATTGTGGAGTATCAAAGATTATATAGATATTAAGGGACTGTTATACTAATTATTAATTAGTAGCAGTTCCTTTATTTTTATGTAACAAAAGAAAAAATACTTTCAAATTTTGAATTGTATAAAAGTACTGGTTTTCCTAAATATTAAATTTAGGAGTGAAATTTTTATGGAAAAAACAAAAAACACTAATGATCACGATTATGCATTAACCCATGTACATGAAAAGGAGAAAAAAGGATTTTTCTCAATGTTTGTAGTAATGCTTGGATTTACATTCTTTTCAGCAAGTATGCTTACAGGAGGAAATCTTGGAACAGGGCTTCCACTTAAAGATTTCTTTATAGCAGTTCTTATAGGTAACTTTATATTAGCATGTTACACAGGTGCTTTAGCATATATGGGAGCTGAAAGTGGACTTTCAATGCATCTTCTTGCAAGATATTCCTTTGGTGAAAAAGGATCATATATTGCATCTTTTGTAACTAGTATTACTCAAATCGGATGGTTTGGTGTTGGTATAGCCATGTTTGCAATTCCTATCGCTAATAGGTTTAATATAAATTTATATTTATTAGTTGGTATAACAGGAATTTTAATGACAGCAACTGCTTACTTTGGAATGAAGTCATTAACTATTTTAAGTGCAATAGCAGTTCCAGCAATAGCGGTTCTTGGAAGTACATCTGCATTTATGGCAGCTGATTCTGTAGGAGGACTTCAAGGTTTAATGAGTATTGAACCATCAAATAAAATGACTTTAGTTACAGCAGTTACTTTATGTGTAGGTTCATTTATAAGTGGTGGTACTGCAACACCTGACTTTGCAAGATTTGCAAAAACTAAAAAAACAGCAGTGTGGACAACTGTAATTGCATTCTTTATAGGAAATTCTTTAATGTTCTTATTTGGTGCAGTAGGGGCAATGGTTACTGGAAATTCAGATATAGCTGATGTTATGTTTTCACAAGGATTAGTTGTGCCAGCAATAATAGTTTTAGGATTAAATATATGGACAACTAATGATAACTCAATATATACAGCAGGATTAGGTCTTTCAAATATAACAAAGCTTCCTAAGAACAAATTAGTTATAGCATGTGGACTTATAGGAACTGTAGGTGCTATATGGTTGAACAATAATTTTGTAGGATTTCTTAATTTATTAAACTCAATGCTTCCACCAGTTGGAGGAATATTAATAGCAGATTATTTCCTTATAAATAAAAGAAAATATGAAAGTATTGAAAATACAAAATTTATAGATATAAACTGGGTAGCAGTAGCAGCGTTTATTTCAGGATTTGTAGCTGCAAACTTCATAAATGTTGGTATAATAGCAATAAATGCAATTGTTGTAACAATAGTTGTTTATGTAGTAGGAATGAAATTTATCAAAAAATAAAAATATATTAAAGTTGTGATTACTAGTGCATAATAAAATATGCACTAGTAAAATTTTAAGGAAAAATATTTGAGAAAAGGTGGATACAATGTTAATAAAGAATGTAAGACTTTTAGATAGAAATGAATTGGTAGACATAAGAATAGAAAATGGTGTTTTTTCAGAAATAGGCCATGATTTAATAGAAAATGAAAATGAAGAAATATTAGATGGAAATGGAGCTTTAGCTTCTTCACCATTTGTTGAACCACATGTTCATTTAGATACTACTTTAACTGCTGGTGAACCTGAATGGAATAAAAGTGGTACTCTTTTTGAAGGTATAGAAAGATGGGCTCAGAGAAAAGAGTTCTTAACAAAAGAAGATGTAAAAAGCAGAGCAAAAAAAGCAATAGAATGGCAGGTTGCAAATGGTATACAATATATAAGAACTCATGTTGATGTAACAGATGCAAATCTTACTGCACTTAAAGCTATGGTTGAAGTTAGAGAAGAAGTGAAGGAATATGCAACACTTCAGATAGTAGCATTTCCACAGGAAGGGATTCTTTCATATCCTAATGGATTAGAACTTCTAGAAGAAGCATTAAAGATAGGTGCAGATGTAATCGGAGCTATTCCTCATTTTGAATTTACAAGAGAATACGGAGTGGAATCTATTAATAAAATGTTTGAACTTGCAGTAAAGTATGATGTTTTAGTAGATGTCCACTGTGATGAAATTGATGATGAACAATCAAGATTTTTAGAAACTGTTGCTGCAAGAGCACTTGAAACTGGATTAAAGAATAAAGTTACAGTGAGCCATACTACAGCAATGGGATCTTATAATAATGCATATACATATAAATTGTTCAGATTATTAAAGATGTCTGGAATTAATTTTGTTTCTAATCCCCTTGTAAATACTCATCTTCAAGGAAGATTTGATACTTATCCAAAGAGAAGAGGAATTACAAGAGTAAAAGAATTAAATGAAGCAGGAATAAATGTATGCTTTGGCCATGATGATATTTTTGATCCATGGTATCCAATGGGAACAGGAAATATGCTTGAGGTTGTAAATTTTGGACTTCATGTATGTCAAATGATGGGGTATGATGATATAAACCAATCTTTAAAATTCATATCAACAAATAGTGCAAAGACTTTAAATTTAGAAGCGCAATACGGTATTGAAGAAGGAAAGCCAGGTAATTTGATTTTACTTAATGCTGACAGCGGATATGATGCAGTAAGAAGAAGAGTAGAAGTACTTTATTCAATAAGAAATGGAAAAGTAATTGCAAAGACAATTCCAAGCAGAACTTCAGTATTTTTTGGAGAAGAAACTGAAGTAACATTTAAAAAATAAGTGAAAATTAGAATAATACATATTTAATTGTGTGATTGATTTTGTAAAGGGGCCTGAAGAAATTCAGGGCTTTTTTCTTGCACATATTGTTGGGAATGAAATGTAGTATTTACTTGTTAGGAGTTACAGCTATATGTTTTGAAAAATATGGATTTAATGATACAATATAGAAGATGTATTATGTAAATAGTGATAGAAATGTTTTTATTATGATAACTAAAAACTAATTTAAATATAATACAAATAATAAAAAGACAGGGGTACAATAATGAACTACTTAAAAAAATTAATATGTTTTTTGTGTGCAATAATTTTAGTTGCAACAGTAAGCGGATGTGGAACTAAAAGTCCAAGCAAGGTCATGAGTGAGAAACTTGACGCTATAAAAAATGGAGATAAGAACACTATTACAGATATTTTAAATAGTGAAATAAAAAATGAAGAAGAAACTGATTCTCAATACACAGATTCACAAAATAGCATGGTAGAAGCAGTTAAGAAAATTACTTATAAAGTAAATTCTGAAAAAGTTGATGGAGATAGTGCAACAGTAAATGTGTCTGTTAACGCTCCTGATTTAGCGGATGCATTTTCTCAATTTATTCAGAAAGCATTTTCGGATGCTTTAAGCAGTGCATTTTCAGGAAATACTGAGACTCAAGAAGATACAGATGCTAAATATGATAAGATTTTTTCAGAAATATTAAAAAATGTTAAATTTAGCGATAGAACTATGGATATAGAAATGGTTAAAGAAGAAAACGAATGGAAAATAAAAAATGATAATGACATAATAAAACTTGTAACAAATATTGATCCAGATGCATTAAATAATGCTTTTGATTCATCAGATAATAATATAAATAAACAATAATAATTCCAATTCAATAGAATATTGTTATAATGTTTTTAATCCATATCTTTAATTATAGATGAAGATGTGGATTTTTTTATGGAATTAAGATGCAGATGGTGTATTTTAGCATAGATAAAAATAATTGCAGTTGTTTAAAGATGGGATTGTACTTAGGAATGTTGGAGATAGTATACAAGAGAAATAAGTATTTAGAACTAAAATGATAAAATTGTAACATAAGTATAATTATGTTACAATTTTAACTATAATTACAAAATAAGGGGAATAATTATGTTTCTTATACTAGTATTAATACTTATATCTATAGGACTACTTTTAAAAAAAGAACATATTGTTAGAAAAAAATACACACAGGAATCTGGAATTTCTTATGACAATGCATTTAAAGATAAAGGAATGTATGGAGAGTATCTAACCTTTAGAGAACTTGAAAAGATAAAAGGCAATCATAGAATCATTACTAATGTTTATCTTCCATGTGATAATGGTAAAACTACAGAGATTGATTTGATATATATACATGAAAGTGGTATTTATGTTATAGAATCAAAAAACTATAGTGGGTGGATTTTTGGTAATGAAAATGATCGATATTGGACACAGGTTTTCAAAAATAAGAGGAAAGAAAAATTTTATAATCCAATAAAACAGAATGATACTCATATTAAGAGTCTCATTAATGTATGTGCAATAGAAAATGAATTTGTAAGATCAATAATTGTATTTAGTAAAAGGTGTACACTAAAAAATATAACAGTGCATTCAGACAATGTTTCTGTAATTAATAGAAATGATTTAGTGGAGAACATTAAATCTCATATTGGAAAATCCTCTATAAAGCTCAGTGAAGATAGAATTAATGTTTTATATTATGTGCTTAGAAATTATAGCAATGTAGATGAGTCAGTTAAAGAAGCTCATGTTGAAAATATAAATAATTATAAGAATAGGGGAAAAAGCAGTACAAATAAAAGTACATATAATAAACAGGATGATAATGAAAGTAATAAGGCAGATTATGTTGAGTATAACTTTAAAACCACATATACTGATTTTTCTAACAATGATGATAATCATGAAAATACTATTGAAAAAGAACAACAGTATTTTCAGCTTCTCTTGAAGAAGAGTTAAAGAAGTACAGGCTTAATAAAAGTAAAGAGCTTGGTATTAAACCATATATGATTTTTTCAAACAAAGAAATGAATGATATTATACTAATTAAACCAATGGATATTGATGCACTTTGCAAAATTAATGGATTTGGAGACGTTAAATGCAGTAAGTATGGAGAGGATATTGTTAGGATTGTTGGTGGATGTTTGTAGGTGTTTAATATGGCTTTAGGAGAGTCTAATCGAAAGGTTAGGCTTTTTTGTTTTAGAATTAAATTAAATAGAGTAGTACGGAATTAAAATGTGATTGCTTTAACTTGTGCACACTTTAAATAAGGTTAATATTTTTATGATATTTTTTACTATTTTTATGAAAATACAAACTAAATTGTAATTCTATAGTATAATTATAAATAATGAATACATATTTGTAGAAAAATTAAAGGAGATCATATGGCAAGATTAGGAAAACATGACAATCGAATATACTGGAATAAAGTATATGAAGGAATTAATGAAATTAAGCCAGTTTATGATTTATGGCTTGATAAATACAAAGATATATTAGAAAAAAGCAGAGATACAAAAATTATAGATCTTGGATGTGGAAGTGGGAACAATTCTATTTATTTAGATGAAAGAAATTATAAGGTTATATCATGTGATTATTCTAAAGAAGGTCTTAATATTGTAAAAAGATATATAAGAAATTTTGAAATAGTTGAAATGGATCTGACAGAGAAGTTTCCTTTTGAAGATGAAAGTACAGAAGTCATTATTGCAGATTTATCATTACATTATTTTGATGAAAATACTACAAAAAGTATTTTAAATGAAATAAAGAGAATTCTCAAATATGATGGTTATCTTATAGCAAGAGTTAATACAATTAAGGACATTAACTTTAATGCAGGAAATGGAGAAGAGATAGAAAAGCATTTTTATTTGACTAAAGAAGGATATAAAAGATTTTTTGATGAAGAAGATATAAAAAAATTTTTCGGTGTATTTGAAATTCATAATATGGAAGAAACAGTTATGAATAGATATGGTGCTGAGAAAAAATGCTTTGAAATAGTGTGTATAAATAAAGGGAAGAGATAACTATGAGTAAAATAGATTTAAATGATATAAGTATTAAAGAAAATGAGATTAGTGTTAAGGAAATACATAAAGAATCCTATGCAAAGTCAAATGCCATAACAGGTGATAAAAATTATCTGTATTACAGACTTAGAGAAAGTTTTAAGAAAGCAGAAAAAATAGATATAATAGTTTCATTTCTAATGGAATCAGGCGTTAAGCTTATTTTAAATGATATAAAAGAAGCAGTAGACAGAGGTGTTTCTATAAGGATTTTAACAGGAAATTATCTGAGAATTACTCAGCCATCAGCATTATATTTATTAAAAAAAGAATTTAAGGACAAGATTGAACTAAGATTTTATAATGAGCCAAACAGATCATTTCATCCAAAGTCATATATGTTTCACAATAAAATTGATAGTGAAATATATGTGGGATCTTCAAATATTTCAAGAGGTGCACTTACTAATTCTATAGAATGGAATTATAGATTTTTAAAGTCACAGAATCCTTATGATTTTGAAGTATTCTATAACACTTTTGAAGATTTATTTTATAATCATTCAATAATTGTAGATGATGATGTTTTAGAAAGATATTCTAAATCATGGGTAAGACCTAAGGTTTTTAAGGATATAGAAAATAGTGAAGATGAATATAAGAAAAACAGTAATAGTGAAAATAATGTGATTGATTTATTTGAGCCTAAAGGTGCACAGATAGAAGCTTTGTATGCTTTGAACAATACAAGGGAAGAAGGATTTGACAAAGCATTAATAGTTGCAGCAACAGGTATAGGAAAGACATATCTTGCTGCCTTTGATTCAAAAGATTCACAAAGAATATTGTTTGTGGCTCATAGAGAAGAAATAATTAAACAAGCTGCAAGAAGTTTTAAAAACGTAAGGAACTCAGAAGACATTGGATATTTCTTTAATAGTACAAAAGATAAAGATAAATCTATGATATTTGCTTTGGTTCAGACTTTAGGAAAAGATGAATATTTAAATGAAGAGTATTTTAAGAAAGATTATTTTGATTACATAATAATAGATGAATTTCACCATGCAGTTTCAAATAACTACAGAAAGATAATAGATTACTTTACACCTAAATTTCTCCTTGGACTTACAGCAACACCTGAAAGACTTGATTCAAAAGATGTATTTTCATTATGTGATTATAATACTGTTTATGAAATCAGGCTTTGTGATGCAATAAATAAGGGATATCTTGTACCTTTCAGATATTATGGAATTTATGATGATACTGTAGATTATACGAATGTAGAATTTAAGAACGGTAAATACGTAGAAAAGCAGCTTGAAGAAGCTTTGATGTTTAATAAAAGGGCAGAACTTATTTTAAATCATTATAAGAAATATAATTCAAAAAGAGCTTTAGGATTCTGTACAAGCAAAAGGCATGCAGAGTACATGGCAAAATTCTTTAGTGAAAATGGAGTTAATAGTGCAGCTGTATATAGTGGTGATAATGGCGAATATGCACAAGAAAGAAATTCAGCAATAAATAAACTTACTAAAGGTGAACTTAAAGTTGTATTTTCTGTAGATATGTTTAATGAGGGACTAGATATACCTTCAATAGATATGGTAATGTTTTTAAGGCCAACACAATCTCCAACAGTATTCTTACAACAGTTAGGACGTGGACTTAGAAAGTTTGAAGACAAAAAATATCTTAATGTGCTTGACTTTATTGGTAATTATAAAAAGGCTGATCTACTTCCATTTTTATTAAGTGGAAAGACGTATTCAAGAGCTGATTCAAAAAGAGGAATTCCCAGTGAAGAAGAATATCCAGAAGATTGTAGAATTGATTTTGATTTTAGATTAATAGACATATTCAAGGATTTAGCATCCAAAGAAATGAAGATTAAAGATAAAATAAGAGAAGAATTTTTAAGGATAAAAAATGACTTGGGATATAGACCAAGCAGGGTTGAGTTTTTTAACAATATTGATGATGAAATTTACTGCGAAATGAAAAAGAAAAGTAAATTTAATATATTTAAGGATTATTTGGGATTCTTAAAAGAAAATAATGAACTTACAGATGAAGAACTGGAGTTTATGAATACTAGAGGATATGACTTTATTAAAATGATTGAAACTACAAAGATGAGTAAGAGTTATAAGATACCAGTATTATTGGCTTTTTATAATAATGGTAATATTAAGATGTCTCTTGATGAAGATGATATTTATAATAGTTTTTATGAATTTTATCATAAGGGTATTAATAAGGTGGATATGCTTAAGGACAAGGCAACATCTGGATTTGAAAAATGGGAGAAGAAGGATTATGTTAAGCTTGCCAAGGACAATCCTGTTAAGTTTTTGATTAAGAGTCATGGGGATTTCTTTAAAGTAACAGATGAAAATCTAATTGAATTGTACAAAGACATGGAGAATATTATTAATAACAATATAATTAAGGAACAAATGTTGGATGCTTTGACACTTAGAGCTAATATGTATTATGAAGAAAGAAAACTTTAAAGAAGTTAAAAAATAAATAAATATTTATTAATAATATACCTTTTAAAATATAATTATACAAAAATATTACTTTTTATTAAGTAATATTAAATAATTGACAAGAATAGACGAATAAAAGTATAATTTGTTTATAAAAGAAAAATATAGTAAATAGGGGGATAATAATGAATAACTTTAAAAGATTATTAGCTAGCTTTATTGCAGTTCTATCATTGATTGCAATTAATCCAATTGCAGCTAATGCAGAATGGAAAAGTAACACTACAGGATGGTGGTACACTGAGGGAAGTTCATGGGCTACAGGATGGAGAAATATTAATGGGAATTGGTATTATTTCTATTCAGATGGATATATGGCTCATGACTGTTGGATAGGAAATTATTATTTAAATTCAAGTGGGGCATGGACAACAGATGTTCCAACTAGTACATCAACTAATACTTCAGCAACTCAAAGCACTTCAAATACAAATGTTACTGGTGATACAGTATACGTATCTAGCAAGGGAATATATCATAAAACAGCTAGTGCTCATGGTATGAAGAATAGTACTGCAATGAGTAGACAAGAAGCTATAGATAGTGGATATAGAGCGTGTGAAGCTAAGCATTGCCCATAATATATAAATGATTGAAAAGGTGGAAGAGGATGTTTTGAACATGCTTTTTACATCTTTTTTTAAATATATATAAATTATAAAATGTATCATAAAACTTATGATACATAAACACAAGAGAAACAATAAAGCTAAAACCAGATAAAGTGGTGTAAAATATATCTATGAAACTTGAATGTGATTTTGTGGACATATATAATGATATAATAGATAAATTAGCGAAATGAGTTCATTGATTATGATATTTGGATATATGAGAATAAGTACACAAAAGGAAACGCAGATTACAGATCGTCAAAGAATTACTTTAGAGCAATACGCAGCAGCTAACAAATTTAAGTTTGATGAATTGATCGAGGAAAGAATATCCGGAACATAGACCACAATATAATAATTTAAAGTCTAAGCTTAGAAAACATGATATATTAATTATTACTGATATTGATAGACTTGGAAGAAGTGCTGATGATGTAATTATGGAATTTAAAAAGCTTAAGGCTGATAGCATTAGAGTCATTGTGCTTGATAGTCTATATATAAACGAATGGGAGAAGATCCAAGATAAATATGATAGCTGATATATTTATCACTCTTAAGGCTCATATAGCCCAGCAGGAGAGGGATAACAATTAGGAAGGCCTAAGGCTGAATTACCGAAAGACTTTATTAAAGAATACAATAAGTTGAAAAATGGCGGCTATGGTGATATGTGAGCTATGGCATTGGCAGAAGTAATTAAGGTTTTAGAACATTAGAAAGTACAAAAACTTCTTTAAGTTATATATAATGTTAACCGCTAATATACCATGTGAATTGGTATTATCAATACACTCTCTTTAATCATCATCAAATTCATTATTTTCATCTATTTTATTGATTCTTTGGACAAGTGATTTTAAATATTTATTGTGGAAACAAATATTAAAACTTATTAGTTATGATAATATAAATATATCATTATAATTAATGTAGAATAAACATGGGTAGTATTAATATTGGAGTTAATGGAGGTGTAAAAGATGGAAGTGGAAAAGGCAATAGAGCACGCACTTAATGGAAATGCTATGTTATTTTTAGGAGCAGGCTTTTCATATGATGCAAAAAATCACTTGGATAGAAAACTTGGAGCTGCAAAAGAATTAAGTCATGAATTATGCAAAGAAATGAGAGTTAAAGAAAAAGATAATTTATCACAAGTTTCAAATTATTATATTAAAAATAATGAAAGTAATGTAATTAGATTAATAGAAAAATTACAAGATTATTTTATATGTAATACATATGAACCATATCATGCTATCATAGCAGATATAGAGTGGTTGAGAGTTTATACTACGAATTATGATGATGTGTTTGAAAAGGCAGCAAGGGAAGTAAATCCTAGTAAAAACATTAGAACTAAAACGTTAAAGGATTCAACTAGAAACATAACTAAAGAAAACGCGATAATACATTTAAATGGATATATTAGAAATCTTACTGAAGATAAATTAGAAAACGAGTTTAAGTTGACCACTAAAAGTTATATGGTTGATGAATTTTTGGAAAGTGAATGGTGTGGTTTATTTAAGTTAGATATATCTAATGCAGGTGCAATAATATTCATAGGAACATCGTTTGAATATGATTTAGATTTGCAAAGAATATTCTATGCAAATAGAGAATTGAAAGAAAAAACTATATTTATAGATTTAGATCTTCCAGATGATGAAATTGATGAAATAAGTGACTCAAATAGATTAGATTTTGGACAAGTTCATAGAATTGGTGTAGATGGATTCGCAGATAAAATAAAGGAAGTTAGGATAAAACATACTAAAAATAATCAAGAGATTGAGTTTAGGTGCTTTGATTATATTAACTTAGAGAGTTATGAATATGCTAAACCGACTATAAGAAGTAAGTGGGATTTGTTGGTGACTGGGAAAATAGATGAAAAAATTATTGAAAGTAATTATGAGAACGATGAATATATATTTAATAGAAACATAATAAATTATATAAATAATAATTTTGATAACAACATGAATACAGTTGTAGTACATTCAAATTTAGGTGAGGGTAAAACTTGCTTTATTGAAAAGTATTGTCAACAATTAAAGACAAAGGGACAAGTGTTTAAATTACAAAATAGATATAATTCTATAAATAAAGAAATCGTTGAAATCAGTAAAATTAAAGGAACTAAATATATAGTTATAGAAAATTATAATTATCATTTGGATGTTTTACAAAAATTTAAACCATTTATTAGCGATGAATATAAATTTATTCTTACAGCTAGAACATTTATAAATGAATCTGTATATTATAAGCTGCCATATAAACTTGGGGTAAGCGAAGATAGTATTTTTAAAGTATCATTAAATGGCTTAAAAGATAATGAAGTTCAAAGTTTAATTAATTTACTAGACTCAAGTACTATATGGACCGATTATGTTGATGGTAAAGATATTAATAAGAAGGACTCAATAATTAAGACCAATTGTAATAGTAATTTATCTGAAGTGTTACTAGAAATAGTTAAATCTGAATCTGTGTCAAAAAAAATTAGACATTTATACAAGGAAATAAGTAAAAATCCTATAAAGAAAGATTTATTGTTAGGAGTTATAGTGAATTCTGCAGCAGCATTAGATTTAAACCTAAATGACATAACTAATGTTATAGGAATAAATTCTATTTCACTAAGTATAGAACGTGATGAAAATTTAAATGAATTAATTGATTTAAGGGAAAATTGTATAAAAGGAAAATCATCAATATTAGCAAGATATATAATAGAACAAAATAATTTATCTAAGGATATATTAGAAGTGATGAAGCGCATGGTTATTAATGCTAATAAGATGAGATTTGGTGAGAAAAATAAAAATATTATAAGGCAATTGATATCTATATCTAATATAAATGAAATTATAAAAGATAAAAGTAAGAGAGTAAAAAATCAAGTTGTTGAATATTTTGATAGTTTAAACATGTTTCAATGCTATAAAGATTTACCTTTTTTCTGGCTACAATATGGGATGGCATGTTTAGATGCAAAGCAATTTGACAGAGCTGATAAATATTTCAAAGTTGCTTATAAAAAGGCAGAAGAAATAAAGTATTATTTTGATACGTATCAAATAGATACTCAATATGCAAGATATATAATGGAGAATGCAATTTACGATGAAGTTAATAAAGTTGAAGAACCATACAATGTATTAAAAAAATCACATGATATTCTTATTCAAACATTATATAAAAGAAGAGGACAAAGTTACTATATATTTAAACAAGTTCCTACGTATTATGATTTCATTAAAAAATTTAAGAATCAGTTATCTATGTCTGATAAAAACAATATTATTAAACTATGCGATGAAATGGAAAAGAAAATTTTTGAATATAAAAATACTAATAAAAACAATGATTTAATTAGTCCATTATTTCATGCTGAAAAGGCTATATATAATTGCAAAAAGGAAGTACTTCTTACTGTAATTTAATAATAGTATTACATTAAGATTTAAATAGAAGGAAGAACATACCTCCTTTTTAGTTTTGAATTTTATATCATGGAGTTTTTAATACTTTAATTTTACAAAATGAAAATTATTTAAAGTACACCCAAAAAGTAAAGCACATTGTATATAAAAAGTATTTGTTTAAAGTTGATTTTAAAAAATATAAATAAATGTTTATAATAGCCAAGAGCATAAATAAATGCTCTTGGCTATTATGGTGTCATAAGATAAGAATGAAAGGAAGAGATTAAATTATTAATCTTCATAATCAAGTTCAAGTTGCTGGGGGATATTAAAAGCCCTATTAAATAAAATATTAAAATCCTTCCAGTCTTTAGACGCTTGCATTAAAGTAATAACTTTAAGTAAATGATTTTTTAAATTGTCATTTCCAATATCCTCTGTTAAAAATTGGTGGTGCTTATGTTTTCTCCTACCAGGTTTTACAGTTGGATTAACCCTTTGAAGCTCTTCTTTTACTCCAGGAGGCAATAAATCATATACATATTTATTTGTATATGTCCCAACTATACCAGGCCTTTTGGAATTTGGTCTAGGGTAAGTCCAGTTTTTCAGTCTAAACATTTGTTTGTAAAATTCATCAGGAAATCTTTTTGTCCAAGGTAATAATTCCTTTGAAATATACAGAGACAATATTTTTTGAAGTTCATCGCGATCTCTATCATACTGATATCCAGTAGCTTCATCAACTAATGCTACAATACCAATTTTTGATAAACTTCTTACTAATATTTCACTTGCTAATGCGAGACTTTGTTGTTGAATAGTTAATTTATTATCTATTCGTGCTTGTAAATACACATCGCAAAGAAGTGGGATTATTTCAGCAGAAAAGCCGTCTACAATTCTTCCATTTTTAGTTTTATATTTAATTGGATTAATTAGCATTTCTTCTAACTCATCTGATATATATATTGATAGATTTTTAGCATCAATGAAGCTTGGTAGATTAGGTTTAGACGGGACACGTACCTCATCTTTTTTTCTACCACGTTGTGTTCTTTCAAATGCAGTAAATACAGCAGTTTTACTAATGATTCTCGATCCATTTTCAAGAACAGCACAATTTAATTCTTTTTCTCCGATTTTTATAATACCAAAGTGAGTAGCTTTTAGTATATCATTATTAATGGTTTCCAATTAGCATCATCCTTTAATTTTATTTTATTGTGATAAGTAAAATATTGCTTAATATTTCCTCATCTGATAAGTCTGTATTCATAAGCTTAATAATATCAATTTTAAAATAAGTATATAAATAACCAAATTTCTTTATTATACAGTATGCAGTATTTTTATTAACATTAATTATTTCAGCCAACCTCCTATAGCTAAGATTTTGATCGAATGTAAATAAGTAGAGTGATAATAGCCATTTTCTATAATCTAATTTAGTTCGATGCATTATGGTATTTGTTGTAATTGAGAATTTACTATTACACAAATTACAATGAAATAGAGAATTATATATTGTAATTCTAGTAGAATAACAATATGGACATATTAGAGAATTATTTACTTTAAGATTATATAAAAAGGATTTATAAGAAATACTAGTAGGAAAAATATTGTATATGTTATTATTATTTACCATAAAAGTAGTATAACATATATACTTATTTAATTACTGTATTTAAATAGGTCAATTATAAGTATGATTGTAGAAAATATATTTTAAAGATATATTATATCTATAAATAGGAATGATAATATATCTTTGAAAGGAGCTAGTTTAAATATAATAATTAGTATTAAAATAAGTATATATTATAGAATGCATAATTAAATATAAGGTTTTACTACAACTAATAGGATAAAATTAATAGAACAATGAGAATTTATTATAGATAATGAAAAGGGGAAACAAGCGGGGTTAAGACTATATTAATATATAAGTAGACTGAATGGTATTGAATACAGAAGTTGTTGTCGTTGCTACAGTATGAATGTAAGTCATATGGTTATAATAAGACATGAACGTATAAAATAGAATTAAAAAAGTATATGTGGGGATAAATTAATTTTGATTTCTTCTATATTTTACGTGATTTTTAATTAATTGGCTGACACCATAAGTATTTTTTTATTACAAAAAAATCTGTAAAATTCATAACATATTATAAATAAAAAGTTTTTATAAAGGAATATATTGGATATAATATATGATATAGAAATAATAGTTAAAGGTGATGTTATAAAGATTATAAGAGGAAATTTAGTTTTAGGAGAATTACACTATAGTGAGTTTTTGAAAAGTCCTGTGAGATCTCTAAAGAAGATTATGTGATATAAAAATGATGAATGTGAAGTGTTTTAAAAACCTGTACTATGTTTAAAAATAAGGATAAATAGTCTATAATATATACAAATGAAGAAGAAAGAAATTGTGGAGGTACAGTAATGAATCATAAGCCGCTTCCAATTGGAATAGATAATTTTGAAAAGCTGATAACTCGAGGGTATTATTTTATAGATAAATCCCTTTTAATAAAAGATTTGTTAGATAACAAAGCTGATGTTAATTTGTTTACAAGACCAAGAAGATTTGGAAAGACTTTGAATATTAGTATGCTCCAGTATTTCTTTGAAGATTCAAGAAAAGAACTTGATGGAGAAAAGAAAGATAACTCGTTTCTTTTTGATGGACTGAAAATAATGGATTCTGGAGAAGAGTATACTTCACATATGGGTAAATATCCTGTAATAAATCTTTCATTAAAATCTGGGAAACAGCCTAATTTTAAAATGGCTCGTGAATCACTTATTGATGAAATAAGAGATGAATATATAAGGCATAGTTTTGTATTGAAAAGTAAAAAACTTATTGAAACGGAAAAAGAATCATTTCTAAATATCATGAACGGAAAGGCCAGAGATATTGATTATGCAAAATCATTAATGATTCTAAGTAAATGCCTCAATAAATATTATGAAAAAAAGGTAATAATTCTTATTGATGAGTATGATGTTCCACTACAGAATGCTTTTTTTGAAGGGTTTTATAATGAAATGATAGGTTTTATCCGTTCACTTTTTGAATCTGCATTAAAAACTAATTCATATCTTGAGTTTGCAGTAATTACAGGATGTCTTAGGATTTCAAAAGAAAGTATATTTACTGGACTTAATAATCTAAAGATAATATCAATACTGGACGACAAATATGATGAATTTTTTGGGTTTACAGACCAAGAGGTATTAAAAATATGTGAGGATTATAACATGCTACAAAAATATGAGATTCTAAAGGCATGGTATAATGGATATATATTTGGAAAAGCCAATGTATATAATCCTTGGAGCGTGATGCAGTTTGTTGATGATTTATGTGCAAATATAAATAGATATCCATCTTCATACTGGGCCAATACAAGTTCAAATAGCATAGTAAAAAGTTTAATAGATAGAGCTGATGATGAAACAAAAAAAGAGATAGAAGCATTGATAGAAGGAAAAACAATAGAAAAGCCTGTTCATGAAGATATAACATATGATGAAATTTATGATTCCATGGATAATCTGTATAATTTTATGTTCTTTACAGGATATTTTAAAAGCATAAATGAAAGAGTAGATGAAAATACAAAGATTAAATATCTTACTCTTAAAATTCCAAATGAAGAAGTAAAATATATATTTAGAGAAAAAATTCTTAAGTGGTTCGATGTGACAATAAAAACTAGAGATTTTTCTAACATATACAATGCTGTAATTGGTAAAGATGCAGAAGTATTTGAAGAAGAACTTGCCTCAGTACTTATTGAGACAATAAGTTTTAATGATGCCTATGAAAATTTCTATCATGGCTTTGTTACAGGGATTTTATCTGGAATGAAGGGATATATTGTAAAATCCAATAGAGAATCTGGGAATGGTAGAGGAGATATTTTCATAAAGCCAGTAACAAGAAGAAAAGCTGCTATAATTCTTGAACTTAAAGTTGCAAAAAACTTTAATGAACTTGAAGAGAAAGCAGATGAAGCTTTGAAGCAGATTGAAAAAATGAAGTATGAATTAGAAATGAAGGATGATGGATATAATAATATCATTAAGTATGGAATATCATTTTTTAGAAAAGATTGTTTTATAAAATTACAAGAAGATTAACATTTGTAAGGAATCTATTAGTAGCAGAAAAAAATATATATAAGTTTTATAGAAGCGTTGCCTAAAAAGGTAGCGCTTTTTAAAATAAATTAAATAATTTTGATATGTATAATATAATCTATATCATACTATACGGCAATACCTTGAAGTATCAAAGTTTAGATGATATAGTATATTTAATGAATTTAGAATTTTATTAATGTAGGAGGTGAATTTTATAATGGAGGAAATATTGTTTTTAAAATATCATGATATTACAGTTGGATTACTGACAGTAATAGATAATATACCAAAGCAGCTTGAGATATTACGAAGTGATTTGTTCTTCGATAGACATAAAAAAAATATACTGTTTGGTGATGAACTTATAGAATGGATAAAAGATAGAGTAAGACCAAATGCACAGATTGGATTAAATAAAATATTGAAATCCTTTGGCATAGATGATAGCGGATCAATGTGGTATTGGGATTTATTTTTAAAAACAAGAGGAATGAACGTAAAAGATAGGCTATGGATATCAAAGGATGAATTCGATAACAGCCCGTGGGATCTACTATTGACTATAGATAAAGATATACCAGAAGTAGATTTGTATAAGAAATATTTAAATGTAAATAAAAGTTATTATAATATAAATTTAATTGGAGCATGTGAAAAATCTATAGTTAGGGTAAATGGAAATCTTGCAATACTAAAACATTCACTGCAGCATAATACATTCGATGGGATAGCAGAAGAATTATGCTATCTAATAGCACGAAGCTTAGGGATAAATTGTGCAGAAGCTAAATACCTAGGCAATGGTTTGAGTCTTTCATTTATTGATGAAAATATAGATTTAATCCATGCAGAAGCTTTTTTAGACACTGATACTAGAAATGTTGAAACATTGTATAAGAAACTTGTTCTAAAAGACATTGATAAAAGAGTACGTATAGATTTTTTAAGACTATTTTTATTCGATATATTGACAAGGCAGATGGATAGAAATTTAACTAATTTTGGATTCTATAAGATTAATTCATATGTTAAATTATATAGACTATATGACAACGGATTAAGCTTATTTTCAAGTGTTAAATTTAATTCCAAATTAGAATACTCATCTGTATACGGAAATTCAGAAGATATACTAAGATATGTGGTTAGACAGCTTAAAAATGAATTGGTTGATAAGCCTTTTGCAGGTCACTTATCAATAGAATTTTTAGATGATATATTTAAACCATATGCTGATGAAATAATGCAGGTTAAAGGAACCGATTATAAAGATATTGTAAAATGGATTATGAACATGCATGATCATATTTTAGAAAAATTTTAAATTTTTGTAGAAGCGTTGCCAAAAGGCAGCGCTTTTTAAAATTAATTAAATAATTTTGATATATACAGCAAATCTAAAAGAATAAAAAAATAATTTCATAAAAAACATAAAAATTTTTCCACTTTTTTCTCAATAAACATATATATTATGTAGAACTACTTAAAAGTAGATATTACTGAAATGTATGGAGGGTTATATTATGAAGTATACAGTAGAAGGATTTTCACAAAAGAGCCTTATTGATTATGGACTAGATGAAAAAGATGCACTTATATTAAGGTATTTTATAGATTTTAAAGACAGTGGAAAAATGAAGATGAAAATAATAAATAAAGTTCCATATTACTGGCTGAAAGGTTCAGCGCTTTTAGAGCAGCTTCCTATATTGAGAATAAACAACGTAGATGTTTTAAGAAGACGTCTCAAAAAAATGACTTCATGTAAAATACTCATGCATGAACATGTTTTAGAAGGTGGAAGTTATGCTTTTTATGCAATTGGAGAAAACTATCAAGATCTTCTTTTATATGATGATGCATCAGAATGTGAAGATAGTGGAGATACTTATGGAACTACTGCTGGAAATAATATTGAAGAAAATGAAATAGTGGACATAAAATTAAAAGAGGTTTCTGAAATAAATGAAGGACTGACTGAAAAGACTGAGGGTATTACTGAAAAGAAGGAGTCAATTAGTCAAAAGTTGGAGGGTTCAGACTGGAAAGTAGGAGCAAAAGATTATTTTATTAATAAATCTATAAATAATAATCATTCTGCATGTGACATTACACAGGCAGGGATACAAAGTGAGAAACCAAAATTACAAGTTAATTGTAAAACAGGGGTTCCTTATGATGAGGTTATTAATATGTTTAATGACTTATGCAGATCCTTCCCAAAAGTTAAAGTGAGAAATAAGACACGTGATAATAATATAAAGAAAATGTATAAAAATCTTCATATTGATGAGATTAAGGCAATCTTTGAAATGGCTGAAAAAAGTGATTATCTTTCTGGAAGAAATGGAAAGTGGATGAACTGTAGTTTTGACTGGATTATTAAAGAAAATAATTATATCAAAGTACTTGAAGGAAATTACAATAGAGACTCAGCTGTTAAATCAGGTTCAAAGGATTGGACAGGCTATTGCGATCATATGGATAAACATGAAAGTTATGAAGCTTCAAAAGATGATGAAGACAATGAGTTATATGAAAGTGAAATTATAATAAATACAGAACTTCTGGAGGATTTGTAATATGAATAATAGAGTAATGCCAAGCAGTCTTGAAGCAGAACAAACTCTTATAGGATGTATTTTAAACAGTACAGATAGGTTTATAGAAGCTGATACTATATTAAATTCTGAAGATTTTTATGTAGATAAACATAAGAAAATTTATGAAACTATTAAAAAACTTTGTGATAATTCTGTTAGTGTTGATACAGTAACAGTAGTTGATAATCTTAAAAAGAAAGGAATCCTTGAAGAATGCGGTGGTATTACATACCTTTCAAATCTTGAAACTGGTGCAGTGAATTACAGCAGCATTGAAAATTACGCAAGAATTGTGAAAGAAAAGTCAGACAGACGTGCACTTGTAAAAACTGGATCAAAACTCATGGAGGATGCTTTTGAAAAAGAAGATGTAAAAGAGGCAATTGAAGATGCAGAAAAGTGTATTTTCAATGTTTCAGCAAGTAAAAATATCACTGGTCCTGAAAGAATAGACACAATACTGGAAAAGGCCTTTGTAAAACTTGAAAAAAGGTGCAAAAATGGAGGAGGACTTGTTGGAATAAGTACAGGATTTAAAGGAATTGATGATATTACTGGAGGCCTTAAACCTGGTGAATTCGTAATTGTGGCAGCAAGACCATCCATGGGGAAGACTGCATTTGCACTTAATATTGCTCAAAGTGCATCAAGGACAAGTTCTGTAATAATATTTTCACTTGAAATGGAAACTGAAAGTCTTTTAAACAGAATGATAAGTTCAAGCTGTATGATAAAAATGAATGATATACAAAGTGGTACTCTTACTGATGATCAATTTGTAAGGATAATGAAAAGAACAAGTGAACTTGGAAAAAGGAACTTATATATAGATGATAAAAGCACCATTCTTTCAGATATAAAAGCTCTATGCAGAAAACAAAAGCTGCAAAAAGGTCTTGATGTTATAGTAATAGACTATTTACAGCTCATAAGAACAACAATGAAGGCAAATCAAAGGGAACAAGAAGTATCATATATATCAAAAGAACTGAAATCACTTGCAAAAGAACTTAATATTACAGTAATAGCATTGTCACAGCTTTCTAGAGCACCTGAAGCACGAAATGATCATAGACCAATGCTTTCTGACCTTAGGGAATCAGGTTCTATTGAACAGGATGCTGATATTATCCATTTTATATATAGAGATGCATATTACAATAACAATAAAAAGAAAAAGGGCAAGAAAAAAGATTCTGAGGGAATTCAAGGAGAATTTAAAATAAACAATTCAGCATCAACATCTGTTAATAAAAGTACAGCTGATAATAGTAGAAATTTAAATATTAATAATAACAATGAAAATAATATGCGAAAAGATGTTGAGTATAATAAAAAACCTGATGATATTATAGCGGAAATAATTACTGCAAAAAATAGAAATGGACAGACTAAAACCAATAAACTTAACTGGATTGGTGAATATCAGAGATTTACAAGTGCTGATGTTATTAAACAGTAAAGAAAAATGTATTAAGAGTATTCTTAAAAGTGATAATACTTTCATTAATTAAAATAAATGGCCATAAAGAAAACATGAAATATTACAATGATCATATACTCCTTATCTTATATGAAATTATAGAAGAATTTGAAACTGAAGAAAGTAAGAAGTTAGGAATGAACTAACTCCTTACTTATTTTATAAATAATAAATCTTGAAATTATAGAATTTAATAGTGTATAATGAAAAGGCTTGTATTTTTATGTAAATTATAATATATAATACTAAATTAGGGGATTAAAGACAATAAGGGGGATGTTTAATGCTAGAAGATGGAAACACAAGAGTAGAAGATTTTGAAGAAAACGTAAATTATAGTGGGAAAATATGTGAAAGGTGTAAAGCAAAATATATTGATGATTCTGAAAGCAGATATTCAATTTTGTGTACAGAGTGCAGAGAAAATCAGATAAAATATCCTATTCCTAAAATTTTTATACTGTTAGGAATAGCACTTTCTGTACTTGTAATAATTGCACTAGTACAGTTTCCTAAATCGTTTAAAGATTATGCAGTATATAAAACAGCTGAAGATAAGGCAAATAATGGCTATGCAAATGAAACATTACTATCATTAGAAGGTATAATTGGAAAGCATCCAGAGACAACTGATATTGCTGTTACAGCAGTAGATATTGCAATGGAGAATGGGAATTATGCATATGCAGGGTATCTGCTGGATACATATTTAGTTGGAAAAAAAGTTTCAGATACAGTCTATTATAGATTAGATGGTTATTTAAATAAAATTGATTCAATTTATAATGTGTATGATGAGTACGAGAATATTGTATCAAATATTGATACAAATTTATCTGAAGATCAAGCAGTATTACAAGCAAAGAGTGATGTAAGCAAACTTTTATATGATGGTAAATATAACAAGGCTGTAGTATATAATTACTTAGCGTTACTTACAGATGATGCTGAAGAACATAAAGAGTATTTAAAGAAAAGTATAGAAGAAGATTCTAAGGTATTAGAAACACAGGTACAACTTGCAAATGCATATAGGCGTGAAGGTAATAGTGATGAAGCAAAAAGTATGTTAGATAAAGTTCTTATAAAAGAAAGAAATAATATAGGAGCTAAAAGGGGACTTGCTATTTTAAATATGCTTGAAGGGAATTATAGTGAAGCTGTTGAACTAGCTAGATTTGCATATGAAAAAAGCAAAGAATATCCATATGTATACGAAACTTTAGCCATTGCATTATTTTTTGATGGACAAGTAGAAGAATCAAATAAGATAATAGAAGAATTTAAAGCGGCTGGAAATGAATTAGAAGAAGATACAAAAATGTTATTAAGCGGCCAGTTAACGCTTAATCAATATTATCAAGGATAGGAGGAAAAATATATGTTTTTTGTACCAGGTATATTAATTTCAGTTATTACATTTCCAGGAGTAATAGTACATGAATTAGCACATGCTATTTTTTGCAAATTACTACGAATACCAATATATGATGCAAAATTTTTTCAATGTTCAAATCCGTGTGGATATGTAGTGCATGAACCTACAGATAAACCGTTGAAATCATTATTAATATCAGTTGGACCATTTTTAATTAATACAATTTTAGGTGCAATTATAATGTTGCCAGCATCTATTACATTAATTAAATTTCGTGAACAAGGAAACTTCCTTACTCTTTTATTAGGATGGCTAGGAATATCAATACTAATGCATGCATTTCCTAGCACTGGTGATGCAGAGGCATTAATTGCATCTGTATTAAAAAATGAGAATGTTAATTTTCTATTCAAAGTTGTTACTTTCCCATTTATTATTGCAATTTATATAGGTGCTTTTGGATCAGTTGTCTGGCTTGATGCAGTTTACGCAGTAGCAGTATCTATGGTAGTACCTAATATATTAGTTGATTTGCTATATTAAAAGTATAGATAAAATCTTGAAATATTTAATAAAACTCATAGTGTGTTATCAGCAACTGTTTTATTTGTAGTAACAATATTAGATACATGTTACAGAATTTATCTTGGTGCTGTATTAGGGTCAGTCATATTAAAAAGCGTTGCCTAAAAGTGGTAGCGCTTTTTAAATTTATAGGCTACAGAATTGAAATGATAGTAAACTTATTGGATTGGTAAATATGAATGATTTACCAGTGGTGATAGTTTGATGAAATAGATGTGGTAAATTAGTAGATTTATAATAAAATAAAAATATTCCATATTATTGTTCTAATGGTATATAATTTAAGGATATAGAACAAAAAACATATATAATTAGTTCTATATATCATATGGAGGTGTAATATGAAGAAAAGACCGTTTGTACCAAATCAACTTCCAGTATCAGAATTGCTAGATATGAAGCGTTTGATGTTCTTGCTTATGAATGCTGGAACAAAAATTGCAGTATATAATGAAAAGTTAAAATCCACAAAGGTTAGCCATACAAACTTACTAGAACTATTCGCATTAAAAGAAGCTGTTGAATCAACAAAGATTGAAGGAACTCAAATAACAATGGATGAGATGTTAAATTATCGTGCTGTAGAAAAAAAAGCAACTAATGATATTTTAGAAGTTGTAAATTATATGAAGGCATTGAGAGAAGGCCGTAGCTTATTAAATAGATATCCAATAAGCAGTAGATTGATAAAAAAACTGCATCAGATCTTAATGGATGGTGATGCAATAGGTGGATCTAGTGTAGTAGCAGGAGAATTTCGAACAATTCAAAACTTCTTGGGACCAAAGGGTTCAACAATAGAGAATGCAACCTATATTCCACCTGAACCACAGTTAGTACCTGAGTATATAAGTAACTTAGAAAAATATATAAATGAAAATGAAGAAGATTTACCACTAATAAAGGTGGCATTACTTCATTCACAATTTGAAACTATTCATCCATTCACCGATGGAAATGGACGTACTGGAAGAATATTAGTTCCTCTTTACTTGTTTAGTGAGAATGTTATTGATGAACCTAGCTTTCTTGTAAGTGAGAGCTTAGAGAAGGATAAATATAAATATTATGCTTTATTGAATAATACTAGAGTGGTTTTGCCTGATAAAGAAGATTATCCAGAAGAATATGAAGAAAAAAAGAAAGAAGCAAAAAAGAGCATGACTGAGTGGGTAGAATTTTTCTTGAATGCCTGTATTACTCAAGCAGATAAAAATATTAAAAAGATTGATGCAATAAATGAGTTATATGAAAATATCATATCTAAAGCGAAAGATATTACTAATACAACAACAATAATTGATGTAATTGACATAATATTTATGTATCCAATATTTACAACTGCTAACATTCGTGAGCATTTTGACATATCAGCGTCGACATTAAACAATTATCTAAAAAAATTGTGTGAAAATAATATTATTTATTCAGATGGATCAGCACGTAATAGAAAGTATTTTTTCTATGATTTAATAAGCATTATAAGTTAAAGGTGTTAGTTTTGACAGATAAAGCAAAGGAGTTAGACAGAATAAACTAACTCCTTTTTTAATTCAAAAATTAAGATATATCCATAAAAATAAACTTCAAATTTAAGGATATAAGTACCGAAAATTAGGTTTCTTAAAAACGTTTTCAAAGGTAAAATGTAATTGTACACAAGGGAGATAATAAATAACAAGCTACGATTATAGAAAAATATATTTAAAAATGAGGGGGAATTTTAAATGAAAAAGAAGCTTATAGCAATGTTTTTATCAGTGGCAACATTGATGACTTTTGGAGGCTGTGGATCAGCAGCAAGTAATTCTAGTGACAGTGCATCAGGAGGTTCTTCAAAAAATTTAATAGTGTATTGTCCTCATCCAATAGAATTTATAGATCCAATAGTAAATGAATTTGAAAACCAAAGTGGAGTATCAGTTGAAGTTGTTACAGCAGGATCAGGAGAATTATTAAAAAGAATAGAATCTGAAGGGGATAATCCTCTTGGAGATGTTATGTGGGGAGGTTCATTATCCACATTACAGCCAAAAGCAGATCTATTTGAAGAATATAAATCAGCAAATGAAGATGCAGTAATTGATGAATATAAAAATAAAGATGGGCATATAACAAGATTTTCTGTAATACCTAGCGTTATAATGGTAAATACAAATTTAATAGGAAACATAAAAGTTGAAGGCTTTGAAGATCTTTTAAATCCTGAATTAAAAGGAAAAATAGCAAATGCAGATCCTTCTAAGTCATCTTCAGCATTTGAACATTTAATCAATCAGTTATATGCTATGGGAAATGGAAATCCAGATGATGGATGGGCTTATGTAACTAATCTTACAAAAAATCTTGATGGAAAATTATTAAGCGGATCATCAGCAGTATATAAAGGAGTAGCTGATGGTGAATACACTGTTGGATTGACATTTGAAGAAGCTGCTGTTAAATATGCAAAAGACGGTGCACCAGTAAAAGTTGTTTACCCTTCAGAAGGAACTGTTGCAAAAGCTGATGGTGTTTCAATCATTAAAAATGCTAAAAATATGGACAATGCAAAGAAATTCATTGATTTTGTTACAAGCAAAGAAGCACAGAATGTAGTAGCAACACAGCTTAACAGACGTTCAGTTAGAAACGATGTAGAAGGTGAAGGTTTAGAATCATTTAATAGTATAAAAGTTATTAAGGATGATGAAAACTGGGTTAATGAAAACAAGCAGACAATGTTAGACAAGTATAAAGATATATTCACAAGCAACTAATAGATATATTTCAATTGACAATTAAGGTGAAAATCCTTACAGGATTTTTAAAATTATATGCAGAATAATTATTGCAGCATATATAATTGAAAATATTGATATAAGAAAATAAATTTTAAGAATATAGGTTAATTAAGATCTATATTCTTAATTTTACAATAGTTAATCTGAGTTATTAAAGAAAACGATTTTGTTTACATAAAAGCGGAGGTGGGAAGATTGAGTAAATCAATTAATATAAATGATGTGATAAAGAAATATGGAGAAAATACAGTAATTCCAGATTTAAAGGCAGATATAAAAAATGGAGAATTATTTACACTATTAGGACCATCAGGATGTGGAAAGACAACATTGCTTAGAATGATAGCAGGATTTAACTCAATAGAAGGTGGAACTATATCATTTGATGAAAATGTAATAAATGATATTCCTGCACATAAGAGAAATATAGGTATGGTGTTTCAAAATTATGCTATATTTCCTCATATGACAGTAAAAGAAAATATAAAATATGGTCTAAAGTTAAGAAAAATATCTAAAGAGGAAATGGAGAAAAGAGTTGAGGAGATTCTTGATGTAGTTAAAATAACACAATATAAAGACAGGCTTCCAGAAAACCTGTCTGGAGGACAGCAGCAGAGAGTGGCACTTGCAAGGGCAATAGTTATCCATCCAGATGTATTACTTATGGATGAACCTTTATCAAACCTTGATGCAAAACTTAGAATTGAAATGAGATCAGCAATAAGAAATATCCAAAAGCAGGTTGGCATAACAACAGTTTATGTAACACATGATCAGGAAGAAGCACTTGCAATTTCTGATAGGATAGCAATCATGAAGGAAGGTGTCATACAGCAGATTGACACACCTTACAATATTTATTCAAGACCAAGAAATGTTTTTGTTGCAACTTTTATTGGAAGATCAAATATATTTGATACATCACTAATATCGTTAAATGGAAAGTCTTATATAGAGTTTGATAATGGTTATACAGTAAATGTTGATATATTATGTGATGGAAATTTAAAGAAGAAAACTAAAGTTACTGTAAGGCCTGAGGAATTTATAATAGGTGATGGTGATGAAGGTTTAAAAGGTAAAATTATTACTGCAACATTTTTAGGAAAGTATATGGATTATGTAGTCCAATTAGAAGATGGAATGAAAATAGAATTATCACATGATTTGAGCAATAATGATAAAGTTTACGAAAATGGTGATATAGTTTATCTTAAAGTTAACACCAAAAAAATCAATATATACAATGAAGATGGATCTAAAAATCTTTTGATAAGTGAGGTGTAACTTATGGAAGCATCAAAATGTAAAAAGTTTAAGCTGGATTTCTGGAATGTTGTAACTATAGGAATATTTCTAATATTTGCAGTATGTTTGATATATCCTCTATTTTCTTTATTCTTTAGCAGTTTAAAAGATTCAAATACAGGTGAGTTTACTTTAAGCAATTTTGTACAGTTCTTTACTAAAAAATATTACTACGAAAGTCTATGGAGAAGTTTTTCAGTTACAATAATCACTACAATATTAACAATAGTAATAGGTGTTCCCTTAGCATATGTAATGACTACATGTAAGATAAAGGGCAAAGGGTTAATAGAAATTTTAATTATAATATCAGTTCTTTCACCTCCTTTCATCGGAGCTTATTCTTGGATTTTACTTCTTGGAAGAAGTGGAGTTATAACAACTTTCCTCTCAGATACATTTGGAATTAACTTACCGAGCATATATGGTTTTTCAGGAATATTATTAGTATTCACATTGAAATTATTTCCTTTTATATATATGTACACAACAGGAGCATTGAAAAAACTTGATGTTTCTCTTATTGAAGCATCTGAAAGTTTAGGATGTACAGGTGTAAAGAAGGTATTTACAGTAGTAATTCCATTAATTTTACCAACAGTACTTGCAGGAAGCTTATTAGTATTTATGAATGCGTTAGCTGATTTTGGTACACCAATGCTTATCGGAGAAGGATACCAAGTAATGCCTGTATTGATATACTCTGAGTTCATAAGTGAGGTAGGAGGACAGGCAAACTTTGCAGCGGCTTTAAGTGCAATAATGGTATTTATAACAACTATAATTTTCCTTGGACAAAAATATGTTGTAAATAAAAAATCCTTTGTAATGAGTTCATTAAAGCCTATACAGCCTAAAAAGATAAATGGAATAAAGAGTTTTTTTGCACACACATTTGTATATATAGTTGTGGGATTAGCAATTATACCACAAGTTACAGTAATATTTACATCTTTCTTAAAGACAAAAGGTGCCATGTTCATAAGAGAATTTTCATTGAATTCATATATAAATGTAATAGGAAAGCTTGGAAGTTCAATTAGGAATACATTTGTATATGGAATAATAGCCATAATATTAATAATTATACTTGGAATGTTTATATCCTATGTATCAGTGAGAAGGAAAAATTTATTCACTTCAATCCTAGATACTTTGACAATGTTTCCTTATATAATACCAGGATCTGTACTAGGTATAACATTACTGCTTGCATTTAATAAGAAGCCTATTCTTTTAAGCGGTACATTTATGATTATAGTAATTGCATTTGTAATAAGAAGACTTCCATATACTATAAGATCAAGTGCAGCAATTTTGTATCAGATAAGTCCAAGCATGGAAGAAGCATCAATAAGTTTAGGTTATTCTCAGTTTCAGACATTTAAAAATGTCACATCTAGAATGATGCTTCCAGGGGTAATATCAGGAGCAATATTAAGCTGGATTACAGTTATAAATGAATTGAGTGCTTCAATAATACTATATACAGGAACTACAAGAACTATGTCTGTAGCAATATATTCAGAAGTAATAAGGGCAAGTTACGGAACAGCAGCAGCACTTTCATCAATATTGACATTTACTACAATAATATCTCTTTTGATTTTCTTCAAATTGACAGGAAGCAGAGATATAAGTTTATAGATAAGTTTAAAAATAGTTTCCCCATAATTTAATTATAGAAAAGAATGCTATGCTGTATAACATGGTATTCTTTTTTAATGTATAGGAAATTATATTCATGATATAATGCTTGAATGTAGTAAATTCAACATGCTTAGGAATTTGTATAGTTGAAAGTTGAGAATTGAAAGTTGAGAGTTGAGAGTTAAAGGATGAAATCTCTTAAGGAGATTTCTAAGAAAATAAAAATTAAAGAAAACCTGTGGTTTTCTACCGCAACTGTTAACTGTTAACTGTTAACTGCAAACTAAAAAGCGTGGCGCAGCCACTTTTTCAAATATAAATGGTATAATATGTATATAAATATTGAGGGAGGAGAAAATATGAGTCAGAATAAAAAGAACAGCTTTAAACATGTCATAAAAAAATCCTTTATATTATATTCTTTAGTTCCAATTACAATAATAGCGTTAATATTTTATAATATGCTCATAATTAGTTTCTCCAAGTGGTCCTATAAAGACAATAGAGACATGAATGAATACATTTCACAGTTATTAGAATACGAATTGTCAGAGTATAAAAATGATATAATAGAATTGAGCAGTAATGAAGATACAATTAACATATTATTAAATAAACAAAGTGATAGTAAAAATATTTTTGAAAACATTTACGATAAGATAAATAGAAAAAAGATAAAAAGTATTTTTCACATATATAATATTAAAGGAGAGAGTGTACTTACTAACTCAGTAAATGAGTCAGACGAAAATAAAAGTAAGTCCATTTATGACTGGGGAAAATTTAGAAACATGAATTCATATCCACAAGATGTAATAATGCGAATAGACAAGATACAGATTAATCCTAATGTACGAACTATTTATACTATTGGAAAAGCTGTTACTTATCATGATAGGGTAATAGGATTTATTGAATTTGATATATTGGAAAATGAATTAAGTAATATAATTTCATGTAGTGCTGATGAAGACATTGTAATTACGGATAAATATAACAATAATATAATAAATACAAATAACTTTCTTCTTAATAAAACAGGGAAATTTAAAAGCAAGGAATACGAAAGTGAGAATCAAGTTATAACTAATTCAATACTGAATGAGAACATTTATATTTATACAATAAAGAATACTGCATTTATAAATAAATTCTTTATAACAGGAGAAATTTTTCTTGGAATCATTTTTGGATTATTATTTTTGGTAATGATATGTGTAGCAAATAAAATTGCAGCGAAAAATACAAAATCTATCGATATTCTTTTAAATGGAATTGAATATGTAAAGCAAGGTGATTTAACTAAGAAAGTCAATATTACAAGTGGTGATGAGTTTGAGATTTTAGGAGAATACTATAATGAAATGATAGATAAAGTAGTGGAACTTATTAAAAAGAATGAAGAAGAAGCGAAAATAGCAACACTTGCTCAGTTAAAACATCTTGAATCTCAATTTAATCCTCATTTTATATTTAACACATTAGAGATGCTTAGATATATGATTAAATCAAATGATCCAAAATGTGAGAAGGTGACTTTAGCTATGGCTAGAATACTTAGATACAGCTTAGATAATAAGACACGGTCTACCTGTTTAAATACAGACATAAAATATATTAAGTATTATCTTGACATACAAAAACTCAGATTTGGAGAGAGGTTTGATTATGATATATATATAAATGAAGATTGTGAAAAAGCAATAATTCCTAAGCTTATAATACAGCCTATAATTGAAAACAGTATAAAATATGGATATCAAAATAAAGAAAACCTTTTTATAGATATTTATGCTGAACAGAAAGATGGGGACATGCTTATTCAGATAAGTGATAATGGTGATGGAATAAGTAATGACCTTCTTCATGAAATTAATGAAATTATAAAAAACAAAAATAATAAAAGTTCACATATAGGACTTTATAATGTACAAAAGAGGATTAGCTTACTTTACGGAGAGAAGTATGGTATAGAAATTGATAGCAGGGAAGGAATAGGGACTTGTATTCTTATTAAGATTCCTGTTTTTAGGGGGAATAATGATGATTAAAGTTTTAATTGTAGAGGATGAAAATTTTATTAGAAAAGGACTAATTGGAACTTTTGACTGGGTTAGCTGTGACTGCACAGTAATAGGGGAAGCGGAAAATGGAGTTATTGGCCTTGAAAAAATTATAAATTTAAACCCGGATTTAGTTATAACTGACATTAAGATGCCAAGAATGAATGGAATAGATATGATTAAAAAAGGAAAAGAAAAAGTAGATTTTGAAACATTTATATTATCAAGCTACGATGATTTTTCATATGCAAAGGAAGCCATAGACCTTCGTGTTCAGGATTATATATTAAAGCCAGTTGATGAAGAATATTTAACTAAGTCACTTATAAAGTTTAAATCTTTTTATGAAGACAAGAAAATGATAGATAAAATGAAGAATTCTTTTGATAACAATAAAAAGGTTGAACTTATAAATATGGAATATTATAAAAGTAATTATATATGCGATAAATACACAAAAATAATGATAGAGTATATTGTTTCAAATTATAATAAAAAAATTAGTATAGAAGATCTATCATGTAAACTTGGAGTAAGCGTAAGTTATCTTAGTAGAAAATTTAAAGCAGAGACATCACAGACCTTTCATGATTTTTTAAATAAATATAGGATTCAAAAATCAATTGCCTTTCTAGAAGAAGGAACTTATAAAGTTTATGAAATATCAGATATGGTTGGATTTGGAGAGTATAAACATTTTAGTTCAGTATTTAAAAAATATATGTCTTATTCACCTAGTGATTACTTAAAAAATTGTATAAATTAGCTGAAGATTTAGTAGAAAATGAAAAGGATATATTTAGTTAGAACATAGTTGTTAATATAAATAAAATAAAAGGAAAAGCGTTGCCTAAAAGTGGTAGCGCTTTTTAAATTTATAGGCTACAGAATTGAAATGTATAGACTAAGAATAATAAACTTATTGGATTGGTTAATGTGAACGATTTACGAGTACTCATATTTGGATGAAATAGATGTGGTAAATTAGTAGATTTATTTTAAATAAGGTAAATAATTGATATTATTACAAAAAAGTTATACAATAAAACATAATCAGATACTAATAGGTATTTATTTTTGAAAATTAAATTATGAAGAAAATCATTAATTTATAAATATGAAAGGTCGTAGATACAAATGGCAAGTTATAGTGTTTTTTTACCAAGCTACAGTATAGGAGTTGATTGTTATAATGAAATTCCATATGTCACAAGAAAATATGGAAAAAAAGCTGTAGTTATTGGTGGTAAGACTGCAATGGAAAAAGCTAAGGAATATCTAATAGAGGGAATTAGAAATTCTCATATGGAAATATCAAACTACATATGGTTTGGTGGAGATTCTAATTATGAAAATGTTGAAATGCTAAAAAAGAATCCTGATGTTTTAGAAGCAGATATGCTTTTTGGTGTTGGAGGAGGACGTGCATGTGATACTGTAAAAACTCTTGCAGATATGTTGGACAAACCATTTTTTTCATTTCCAACATTGGCTTCAAACTGTGCAGCATGTACTGCAGTAACTGTTATGTATAACAGTGATGGAACATTTAAAGAATATTATTATTTAAAGCAGCCAGCTTATCATACATTTATTAATACAGAGATAATTGCAAAGTCCCCAGAAAAATTATTATGGGCAGGTATTGGAGATGCTCTTTCAAAGGAATGTGAAGTTAAATTTGCATGCCGTGATAAATTTATGTACCATACACCATTGATGGGAGAATGTATATCATCTATATGTACAGACCCATTGGTTAACTATGGTAAAAAGGCACTTGAAGATTGTAAGAATAATACACCTTCATTTGAACTAGAACAGGTTGCATTAGATATTGTAATTTCTACAGGAATAGTTTCAAACTTTGCTACCCATGAAGCACAGAAAGATCCTAAGGACAACTATTATTATAATAGTTCACTTGCTCACTGTGTATATTATGGAGCATCTATGATTCCAGAATGTGAAAAACATCTTCATGGTGAAATAGTTGCATTTGGAGTTTTATGCCTTTTAACGTATGATAACCAGATTGAAGAACGTGACAGAATATTAAAATTCAATAAGAGTATCGGACTTCCTGTTACATTAGATGAAATAGGAATGAAAGAAAGTGATCTTGAAAAAGTTGCAGAAAAGGCATCAAGTGTAGTTGAATGGACTTATGTACCTGGAAACCCTACGCAGGAAAAATTTATAGAATCAATTAAAAGTACGGATAGAGCAGGAAAAGAACAAAACTAATATAATAGATCTTATAAAAATAAGTAATATAAATTAAATATTATTTAGAAATCGGAGATTAGACATATAATAATAATATTAATACTCCTGTCATGTGGCAAAGAACATGATAGGAGTATTTTTGGTTTATTTTAAGAACAAGATTGAATTTGATCATTTATACAAGACAAGGATAATGCTGAATGTACGAGTATATTTTACTTAACTCAAAGAGTATCTTTGTTTTAAAATAATAAATAAGCTGTAATATAGAAAAATACAAAGTGTCATAATACATTATAAAGATTATAGAAGATTAATAAGCCCAATCTAATGAAGAAAAGAACAATGGAGAATCTAGATAAAATACGTAAATTTAGTGAAAGAAAAGCATTTGTTATAGCAGTTATGTAGCAAAAAAATTAAAGTGGGAATCTATTTCAAACGAAGATAGTAATAGAAGATAATAATATTAAAGGAAGAAGGTATTATATGAGTATTAATAATATTACAGGAAATTATGGTGGATACTTAAATAGTTTATCAATGATGAATTCTGAAGTTAACGGTACATATTCATCAAAAAATAGTGTAGAAAAATATTCGGATTTTAAGGACATATTAGATATTTCCACATCAAGAAAAAATCTATCAAGTACAAATGCTATTGGTGGAATAACTTTAGATAAAGGAACTGCAGCAAATACAACTTTATATGTTGATAGATCTACTTTTGATCAAATAGTAAATTATATGACTAGTAATCCAGAATCTAATTGGGAAGAATTAGGTATGGATGATGAGAAAAGGTGGATTGTTGTTAATGGACAACGTTTTGAATGTCCCCTTAGCAAAGCGGAAAAAGAAGCAATTAGAAGAGCTAAAAAGGGTCTTATTGGTATGTTAGATGAAGCTGATAAAGAAAGAGAAAAGCAAGATTCTGTAAAACTAAATTTTGATAAAAATAATAAAATTAAGCTCAATGGTGATGTAAGTGTACAATTAAATGATAAGATTATAAATCTTATGAACAATGACAATGTAATGAATACGTTAACAAGTATTATGCAAATGAATGGTGGACAAGGTATTAAATTATCATTGTAATAGTTATAATGATTACTAAGCTATATTCTATAAGTGATGGAATATAGCTTTTTTTAGGTGAATTACTATTGTAATATAACGAAGGCAATCTATCAGTTGATTGCAAGGTTTGAAGCTATTTTTTGATTTTATAAAAAAATATAATATAATAAACTATAGAAAATCTAAGCAACTGAATAAAGGAAGAGGAACAGTATCATGAAAAATATAATAAAAAAACCAATAAAAACAGAATTAAAAGATAATCTTAATTACATGAATCTAGATTATCTTAAGAATATTGCAAAAGTTTATGAAGTAGATAAAGCATATAAAATGAAAAAGCAGGAGTTAGTAGATAAACTTTTTGAGAAGATGACAGATGAGAATCATCTTATAAGTAATCTTGCAGCTTATTATGAACATGAAGAATATACGTGTTCTGTTAAAGGGAATGAAGCTGTATCTGAGTCAATAAAAGTATTAGGTCTTGCTAAGATAGGACTATATTTTTTATATGATCTTGGTGATGGAAATATAGAAAGTATAATGCCAGAAGAAATAAAGAAAGTTATTAATAATATAGAAGAAAATAAAATTGAATTAATAAAAAGCAGATATTCTGAAGTTTTCAATTATTTAAGAGCTTTTAAGAATTTTTATGGAATATTTGAGATTGATTTTTTCTTGAATATATTTAATGAACAACATGAGAATGAAAAGGAACTTTCTATAAAGGAATTAATGTATTATCTTGATAAATATAACTTACATAACAATGAAATTGTAAATTATAATGGGATGCTTGTATGTGAAGCATTATGTATGTTTGAGGGTGATATAGATAAAGTTCTTGAAGAAAGAGAAGGTAAGGAATACTGTATTCTTGAAAAGGAAGAGTTGTTAAATTATAGTGATGATTACTATATGAAAAAGACTTTATATTATTATAATTTAGAAGAATATCTATTAAAGCATTTAAAATATAAAAAAGACGTTGAGGGTATAATTGAAGATATAAACATAAAATGTGTAATGGATACTTTTGATATACAAAATGCTATTATGAGATTACATGACATGGGGATGGAAATACATAATAAAAAGGATATCGAAAAACTATTTAAATTATGTGTAGAGTTTGGGAATAATACTCCTAAATGGATAAATAAAGGATGGACACCAGCAGACTTAATGAAAAAAGATTCAAAAGAAACTAGTGGTTTGAATTTAGTAGTTTCTAATAAAGTGGGGAGAAATGATCCATGTCCTTGTGGAAGTGGCAAAAAATATAAAAAATGCTGTGGAAAATAGTATGGAAAAATAATTATAAAATATCATATTTCTTAATATCAATTTAAAGATTATATTAGCCTTGGAGAAATCCAAGGCTTTATTTATATTATAATTATAAAGTAAAATAATTTAAAAGTATTTTAACATATTTTACCATAGGATTTAATATTAAGTTGATAAAATGAAACCAAGGCAAAGTTATTAATAATAAAGAATGAAAGGAATGAGTTTTATGATAAATATTTTAATGGTCTTTACAGTACTTATATTGTTAATGACAGGTGTTTTGGTTATTGGAGGAAATTACTTTTATAAGCTTGCCATTGATACAGGTACTTCAAAAGCTTCTGTTTTCAAAAGTAAGGATAATATGGAAAATTCAAAATCTGCTCAGAAAGAAACACTAAGAGAAAAAAATGATAAGGAATGGTTCTTTAAAAATTCAAATTACAGTGATGTATTTATAAATTCTTTTGATGGACTTAAGCTTCATGGTTATAAAATAGTAAATTCTTATGATACAGATAAATGGATAATTGCAGTACATGGTTATGATGGAGATAGTATTAAAATGTGCGGACGTGCAAGAAATTTCTATAATATGGGGTTTAACGTTATTATTCCGGATCTTAGGGGACATGGACAAAGTGATGGAAGTTATATTGGAATGGGTTGGCATGATAGAAAAGATCTCTTAGGATGGATTGATTATATTATTAATGAAAATAACAATAGTGAAATTATTCTTTATGGAATTTCAATGGGAGCAAGTACTGTAATGATGACTTGTGGTGAAAATTTAAAGAATAATGTAAAAGCTGCAATTGAAGATTCGGGTTATACAAGTGTATGGGACCAGTTTGCTTATATTTTAAAATGTATGTTTAAGCTTCCTCAGTTTCCAATAATGTATGTGGCAAATATTATTACCAAAATGCGTGCAAGGTACGACTTAAAGGAAGCATCGTCAGTAAATCAGCTTGCAAAATGCAAAATACCAGTGTTGTTTATTCACGGAGATAAAGATAAATTTGTTCCATTCAATATGCTTAAAAAGGTTTATGATAGTGCAAAATGTGAAAAAGAGATGCTTATTATAGAAGGGGCAGGACATTGTAAGTCTAATAAAATTAATCCTAAATTGTATTGGGAAACTATAAGCGAATTTTTAGATAAGTATATAACTTATGATATGAATAGAGAAATAATGTGATAAAAATACTTTAAATATTGAGTTGTCTAAATATTAACTTTTTATACAAGACTAGAGTTTAATGAGAAAACAATAGGTAATGGCATGTATTTTCAATGAATTGAAAAAAATATTGCGAAAAATATAAAAATATTTGAATTATGTATTGAAATTTCCTTTAAAATGTAGTATTGTTAATTTGTAAATAAACAAAGCTATGGTAGCTGAGTTTGAAAAATATATTTCAGAATATATTTTAAAAGTGTATATTTATATTTTATGTAAAATAGCATAATTATATATTGTTTGTGTTATATAAAAATTTGCATAAAACATATTTTTATTTATTGTATAAAAAATCTAATATGATTAGCAATGGAGCTAAAGAATAATTAAGTATTCTTTAGCTCCTTATTTTGTTAAAGAGAATTTTATTGAAAAAATGTAATAAAATTCAAAATATATAAGTGTTAAAAGTATCTATTTTAACGGTAACTGAAAGGAGATCTATTTAATGAGTAATGTTAATGAAATTTTTGGGACAAGTGTATTTAATGACGCGGTAATGAAGGAACGTCTTCCAAAGGCTACATATAAAGCTTTAAAAAAGACAATTGAGGAAGGTACATCACTAAAGCCAGATGTAGCAGATGTTGTTGCATCAGCTATGAAGGACTGGGCAGTTGAAAAAGGAGCTACTCACTTTACTCACTGGTTCCAACCAATGACTGGAATAACAGCAGAAAAGCATGATGCTTTCATAAATCCAACTGCTGACGGTAAAGTAATTCTTGAATTTTCAGGAAAAGAATTAATTAAAGGTGAACCAGATGCATCTTCTTTCCCTTCAGGAGGACTAAGAGCAACTTTTGAAGCTAGAGGATATACTGCATGGGATTGTACATCACCAGCATTTATAAAAGATGGTTCTTTATGTATACCAACAGCTTTCTGTTCATACAATGGTGAAGCATTAGATAAGAAAACTCCATTATTACGTTCAATGGAAGTTTTAAATAAACAAGCTATGCGTGTTTTAAGAGCTTTAGGAAACACTACATCTAAGAAAGTTATTACAACTGTAGGACCAGAACAAGAATATTTCTTAATCGATAAGAAAATGTATGATGCTCGTAAGGATATCATTTTAACAGGAAGAACATTATTTGGAGCAAAACCTTCAAAGGGACAAGAACTTGAAGATCATTACTTTGGAGTAATTAAACCAAGAATTTCTGCATACATGAAAGATCTTGATGAAGAACTTTGGAAGCTTGGAATATCAGCTAAAACAAAGCATAACGAAGTTGCACCAGGTCAACATGAGTTAGCTCCAATATTCAGCACAACAAACATTGCAACAGATAATAATCAGTTAACAATGGAAGTTATGAAGAAAGTTGCAGATAAACATGGATTATACTGTTTACTTCATGAAAAGCCATTTGCAGGAGTTAATGGTTCAGGTAAGCACAATAACTGGTCAATGAGTACAGACGATGGAATGAACTTACTTGAACCAGGAACATCACCACATGAAAATAAACAATTCCTTTTATTCTTATGTGCAGTAATAAAAGCAGTTGATGAATATCCAGATTTATTAAGAGTATCTGCTGCAAATGCAGGAAATGATCACAGACTTGGAGCAAATGAAGCACCACCAGCTATCATTTCTATATTCCTTGGAGACCAATTAGAAGACGTATTAGAACAAATAGAAAAAGGACCAGCTACAAGTTCTAAATCTTCAAGTGAATTAACTATTGGTGTTAATACATTACCAAACCTTCCAAAGGATGCAACAGACAGAAACAGAACATCTCCATTTGCATTCACTGGAAATAAATTCGAATTCAGAATGGTGCCATCATCAGCTTCAATTGGTTGCTGTAACTATGTATTAAACACAATCGTTGCAGAGACTTTAGATGAAGTTGCAGGAAGACTTGAAAAAGCTTCTAATGTAGATGCAGAAATTCAAGCAATATTAACTGAAATTGCTAAAGATCATAAGAGAGTAATATTTAACGGAAACGGATACTCAGACGAATGGGTTGAAGAAGCAGCAAGAAGAGGACTTCCAAATATTAAGTCAACAGTAGAAGCTTCTAAAGCTATGATTTCAGAAAAGAATTTAGCTGTTTTAGAAAAGTATGGAGTTTTAAGCAGAAAAGAAGCAGAAGCTCGTTATGAAATTGTTCTTGAAAACTATAACAAGATTATAAATATAGAAGCATTAACTACTCTTGAAATTGCTAAACGTCAAATTTTACCAGCAGCGATGAAATATGCTTCAAGCCTTGCAGAATCAATTAATGCAATAAAGGCTACAGGAGTACAAGCTTCTGTGTTAGTTCAGTCAGAATTATTAACTAAGGTTTCTGATTTAACAGTAAAATTAAATGAAAACATCGGACTTCTTGAAGCAGTAGTTGAAAAAGCAGATAACTTTGATGGTGATATCTATGATTTAGGAATGATGTATAGATATGAAGTATTTGAAGAAATGCAAAACTTAAGAGAATGTGCAGATAAACTTGAAGTAGTAGTGGACAAGGAATTCTGGCCATTACCAACATACGAAGATATGTTATTCAATGTTTAATAAAAATAGATATTAAATATAAAATACCAGTATACTCCCTTTATAAGAAAGGAAAAATATATTCCATTCTTATAAAGGGAGTATTTTTTTTATTAAAAAATTGTTCATAAAGTTATTCTGACAAAATGTGGACAATTTCATGAATATTTTATAAAATAACATCATTATAAAAAAACAGTAAATACTAAATATAGAAATGTTAAATAAAGTTACATCTAAGGATGTAATTATTCTGAAAGGTGGATGTATAATTATGGATAATTTCATGAATGAAGCAAAAAAATTGAAAGACGAACTTATAGAATATAGAAGAACAATTCATAAAAATCCAGAGGTTGGTTCAACTTTACCAAAAACTAAAGAGTACATAATAGGAAAATTAAAAGAGTTTGGTTATGAACCTAAAGAAATATGCGAAAGTGGTATTGTAGCAGTCATAGAGGGAAAGAAGCCAGGAAAAACTTTCTTGTTGAGAGCTGATATGGATGCACTTCCTATGTCAGAAGCTAATGAATGTGACTTTAAATCAACAAATGGATGCATGCATTCCTGTGGTCATGATATGCATTCTGCAATGCTTTTAGGAGCCGCTAAATTATTAAAACAAAATCAAGATCAGATTGAAGGTAGTGTAAAACTTGTATTTCAGCCAGATGAAGAAGGATTTACAGGTGCTAAAAAGATGATAAAAGCAGGAGTGCTTAAAAATCCCAATGTGGATGCAGCTATGGCGATGCATGTTCACTCTGGAACACCATCAAATGTTGTGTTATATGGACTTGGAACTAGTATAGCAGGATGCAATAGATTTAGAATTATTGTTAAAGCAAGAGGATGTCATGGAGCTATGCCAGAGACTGGAGTTGATCCTATTAATATTGCAGCTCATATATATATATCTTTACAAGAAATTATAAGCAGAGAAATTCCAGCAACTAAACCAGCTGTATTAACAATTGGTAAATTTGCAGGTGGAGATGCACCTAATATAATACCTGATGAAGTGGTTATGGAAGGAACTATAAGAAGTTTAGATAAAGAATTAGGAGAATTCATATTTAATAGAATGAATGATATAGTAACTTCAACAGCAAAAATGTTTAGAGGGGAAGCACAGTTAATAGAATTATCTTCTGCACCACCACTAGAAAATGATACTAAGTTAGCAAATGAACTTGGTTCATACGTAAAAGAATTAATTGGAGAAAAATGTGTAATCTCTTTTGAAGGAGGCGGAATGGGTTCAGAAGATTTTGCTTCTTATACTTATGAAGTACCAAGTGTATATTTTATGCTTGGAGCAGGTACAAAAAAAGAGAATTCTCTTTATGGAGAACCAATGCATAATTCTAAAGTTGTTTTTAATGAAGATATACTAGTTACAGGTGCTGCTATGCATGCGTATTGCGCAATACAATGGCTACACAATAATTAATATATTATTGCCTCAATTTTTAACTTGAAATTAATTGAAACTAAGTATTAAATCAAATATAATTAATACGTACTTGTTAAAAAATGTAAAAGAGGCGGTAGCATGAGCAGAAAGAAAAATAAAATTATTAGTTTTTTATTGGTGTTCTTACTAATGATATTGAATTTTACATCAATTGGATCAATTAGAGTTGCAAATGCCCAGAGTAAAAATTTAAATGAGGAAACGAAAGCAAATAATTCATTATTATCTAATGAAACAATGGATAAAGATGTCACGTCATCAGCTGCGGTTAAAAAGACATTAACTAGTGATGGAAAGGTTCTAAATATTGTAGAAATAACAGATTTTCATGGTCAATTAAAGGATTCTAAGGATAATCTTCAAATTGGTGCAGCACTAGCAGAAAAAGTAAAGGAAGTTAAAGCCTCCAATGAAAATACTTTAATAATAGGCGGAGGAGACTTATATCAAGGTACGCCAGTTTCAAATGTACTTAAAGGTGTGCCTGTTCAAAAGGTTTTATCAGAAATGGGAATGGAAGTTACAACACTTGGTAACCATGAATTTGATTGGGGATTAGATACAATAGATAATACAACTATGGATGGTGCAAATTATTCTATAGTATGTTCAAATCTATATAAGAAAAATAGTAATGAAAGAAAGTATGACCCATACAAGATAATAAATAAAAATGGAATAAAAATTGCTGTTATAGGTGGAATATTAAATGATGTTTCATCAATTGTTTTACCAGCAAATATAAAGGATTATGAGGTAAAGGATCTTGCTTCAGAAATAAATAAGTGTGCAGATGAAATAAAAGAAAAAGACCTTGCTGATGTGACAATAGCGGTTGTACATGAAGGCAAGGATCAATTAAATAATGTTGTTAAAAATTTAAATGGAAATGTAGATGCTGTTTTTGGAGGACACAGTCATAGTATTTATGATGATGTAGTCTCTGATTCAACAGGTAAGCAAATACCAGTTCTAAATGCATGTAATGCAGGGAAGGGCTATATAGATTTAAAAATTAAATTAGATGATAATAATAAGGTTACTGGATTTTCAAGTAAGGGAACCAATTGGAATGCTGTAAGTGTAAATTCTGATACAAAATTAGATCCAGAAGCTAAAGAAATAGTTAATCAAGCTTATGATGACATAGGTAGTACTTTTAATGAGGTTATTGGACATGATGAAGTTCAATATACAAGTACTCAAAAAGGTGAACCCTTTGGTGAGTCAGAACTTGGAAACTGGATGGCAGATGTAGTAAAAAATAAGGCTGCTGCCGATATAGGAATAGTAAATAATGGTGGAATAAGATTAAGTCCTATCCAAGATGGAGACATCACAGTAGGAACAATTTTTAAAGTAATGCCTTTTGACAATACAATTACTACTGTAAAAATGAATGGTGCACAATTGAAAAAACTTGTAGAACAAGGTATTGCAGATAATACTGGAAAGGGATTGCAGATTTCAGGAGTTAAAATAAAATATGATAATACAAAGCAATCTTATGTAATGCCTGTTAAAGATTCAAATGGTAATATTATAAAACAAGAAATTGAAGGTGAAAGAGTTAAGAGTATAGTTTGGGAAAAAGATAACAGTGAAATAAAAGATACAGATGTATTTACTGTTGCAGCACCAGATTTTGTTTCAACAGGTGGTGATAATTTTACTGAATTTACCGTTGATGATGTAAAAAGCACATATGTTGATTCGCATATTCTTGTTAGGGATGCTTTGTTAGAAAGTGTTAAAGAAAATAATAAGATAGTAGTAAATATGAATAATAGAATTGTTAATGAACCTTCAGCATCAAGTTCTGCAATATCAATAGTAGCAACATCAGATATTCATGGTAATGTTTTGAATTTTGATTATTCAACTAATGCTGCACCATCTAAAGGTATGGGATTAGCTAAAGTATCAACATATGTTAAAAATTTAAGAGGAAATAATCCTAATGTTATGCTAATTGATAATGGTGATATGATACAAGGAACACCATTATCATACTACTATAATATGATAGACAAAACATCTCCGTATCCAATTTCTAAAGTTATGGGTGCAATGGGATATGATACAGAGACCCTAGGAAATCACGAATTTAATTATGGACTTGATACTTTAAATAGATTTATGGATAGTCAGAAGAGTGAAGGAATTAATATTTTATCTGCAAATATATATGATGAAAATAATAATAATTTCGTAAATCCATATTATATAAAATCTTTTAATATAGATGGAAATATTGTAAAAGTTGGAATACTTGGACTTACTACAAAATGTATTCCTAACTGGGAAGATCCAGAGCATTATAAGGGATTGCATTTTAATGATCTTGTGAGTGAGGCGAAAAAATACGTTCCAATTATGAAAAATGATGGTGCAGATATAGTTATTGTAGCAGCTCATAGTGGAGAAGAAGGCGCAGCAGATACAATTCCTGAAAATCAAGTGAAAGCAATAGCAACTGAAGTTTCTGGAATTGATGCAATTGTAGCAGGACATGCACATTCTACTTTTACTGATAATAGCTTAAAAAACCCTGATGGTAAGATAGTACCAGTTATTGAGCCAGGAAAGTGGGGGAACAATATATCGCAGATAGATATACAATTAGATAGTAATAAGGTAAAAAGTATATCTACAAAAAATGTAGCTATGGATTCTTCAATAGCAGAGGATTCAGATATTGTATCAATAATAGCACCATATCAAGAAAAAACACTAAAATATACCTCAACAATAATAGGTAAATCAACAGGTGAGTTTTCTGGTAAAGATCAAACAGCAAAACCAACTGCAATAATGGATTTAATAAATAAAGTTCAAGCTAATGCAGCAGGAACTCAGCTTTCTATTGCAGCACCATTAAGTGCATCAGCATATATACCAAGTGGAGATATAACTATAAAGGATGTTATGGGGGTATATGTTTTTGAAAATTATCTTTACGGAATTAAAATGACTGGAAAACAGATAAAAACATGGCTTGAATATTCTGCAAGATATTATAAACAAGCTACAAATGAGAATGATCCAATAGTTAAAGATCCGAATTTGAATGTTCCAGACTATAACTTAGATCAATTGTATGGAGCAACGTATGATATAGATTTGACAAAGCCAGTTGGAAGCAGAATAGTAAACTTAAAATATAATGGAAAATTAATAAAAGATACTGATACATTTACTGTTGCAATAAATGATTACAGATACAATGGTGGCGGTGGATTTATGAAGGAAGCTGGAATAAGTAATACGGATCCGTCTATAGTGACTTATAGTTCAGCTAAGAAACTTGGAGATGATGGGCAGGTTAGAAGTTTAATGACTTCATATATTAAAGAAAAAGGAGTTATAACACCAGATTGTACAAATAACTGGAAGTTATCTACAAAAGAAGTTAAAGCAGAAACATCCAATTCATCATCAGGTTCAAGTCATCATAGCAGCAGTAATGACAGTGACACAAGCAGCATAATTACTGATACTGGAAATACTATTACAAATCCAAATAATCCAGCAAGCAATTCAAATCAGATAACAAAAAATATATGGATTTCTAATGAAGGTAAATGGTATTACAAAGATGAAGATGGAAACGTAATTTCAAATTCATGGAAGAATATTGGAGGGGTATGGTATTACTTTAATTTAGATTCAACTATGCAGGTAGGATGGTTTAAAGATAAGGATAATAATTGGTACTATTTACAAGATAGTGGTGCAATGAAAGTAGGCTGGTTTGAAGATAATGATGGAAAGTGGTACTATCTTCAAACAAATGGAGCAATGAAAGTAGGATGGTTTTTAGATAGTGATGGAAGATGGTATTATCTAATGGATAATGGTCAAATGGCAGAAAATCAACTTATTAATGGATATTACTTAAATAGTAATGGGGAATGGGTTGCATAATTCAAAGTATTAAAATAACTACTGCAAATTTGTTTTTGCAGTGGTTATTTTTTATATTTGAATATTAAAATTTAGTTCTTTCGAAGAATTATATTAAAATTATGTCATATTATTATGTAAATAAAATATATTGTAATATATGAGATGTTTTGAAAACGTTATATAGATAATTAAAAGAAAGAAGTGGATAGTATGAAGATACGTGAAAAGAATTCTAAAAAGATGATATTTACAGCATTATTTATTGCAGTAGGTATTGTTTTGCCGTTTATTACAATGCAAATTCCATCAATAGGGAATATGCTTTGTCCAATGCATATTCCTATTATATTGTGTGGATTTATATGCGGAGGAACATGGGGATTTATTGCAGGATTAATTGTACCAATACTGCGAAGTGTTTTATTCGGTGCTCCACCATTAATGCCTACAGCAATAGCAATGTCTTTTGAACTTGCAGCTTATGGATTAATTACAGGAATAATGTATAAAAAATTATATAATAAAAAAGGAAGGATTTATATATCGCTCATTACTGCAATGATACTAGGAAGAAGCATATGGGGGATAGTTTCTTTTGGACTTTACAATTTACTTGGCAATAACTTTACATGGAAATTATTCGCTATGCAGGCATTTATAAATTCAATTCCAGGAATAGTTATTCAGCTTACCCTTATTCCAATTATGATATATAAGCTTCAGAATGCTGAAGGAGCAGTGATTTCATATGACAAATGATAAATTAATTATTAAAAAATGTTGTAAGGAGCGTTTTGAAGTTGTGAAAACTGCCATTACAAAACTGATGGATGAAGATAAAGAAACAATAATAATAGGCATAGATGGAAAATGTGCTAGTGGTAAAACAACATTAGGATATTATTTAAAGGACATATTTAACTGCAGTTTATTTCATATGGATGATTTTTTTCTACAAGATTATCAAAGGACTGAAAAACGTCTTATTGAAGTTGGTGGAAATGTTGATTATGAAAGATTTAAAGAAGAAGTACTTGATAATATTATATATAAAAAAGATGTAAATTATAGAATATTTAATTGTGCAAATAGAAAGATAAAAAATGGTGTGATAATCCCATATAAAAGACTTAATATAATTGAAGGTTCGTATTGTCTTCATCCCTATTTTGGACAACCATATGATTTAAAGATATTTATGGACATAAATAATGAAGATCAAATTGAGAATATCAGAAAAAGAAATGGAGAAGAAAAGCTTATACGGTTTAAGGAAGAGTGGATACCAAAAGAAAATTCATATTTTGATAAATTTAATATTAAAGAGGCATGTATAAACATATTGTGGTAATAGATGTATCTTGATTGAGAAAAATACAGGTGCAATTGGTGCAGCTGTTATTGGATTCAGAAAGATTTTAAGTGAAATTAATTAAGAAGTTATTAGGGAAGTTATTTTAGAAAAATGCAATTTAGAAAAAATAATAAATTTATGAACTATTTAAATATAATTAATAAAAGACATTACACCCTAAAATATGGTAAAATATTTTTATAAATTATTTAATTTGGGGAGTGATATATGAATGAAGAATTTAATAATATACTTTAGTCTTGAGGGCAACACTAAGTTCATTGCAGAGTCTATAGCAGAAGAAATTGAATGTGATATTATGGAGTTAATACCTAGTAAAAAGTATTCTACAGGGAAGATAGGAAAATACTTTTGGGGTGGAAAAAGTGTTATGTTTAAAGAAAAGCCTGAACTTATAAATGCACAGTTAGATATAAGCAATTATAAGAATATAATAATTGGAACTCCCGTTTGGTGCGGTACATATGCACCGCCTTTTAATACATTTCTTTCTAACTTTGAAATAAAGTATAAGAATATTGCAATCTTTGCATGCCATGGTGGTGGCGGAGCGGAAAAATGCTTCGATAATTTTAAGAATGAACTTACAGAAAATAATTTTTTAGGAGATATAAGCTTTGTAGATCCTATAAAAAATCAAAGAGAAGAATGTTCTCAAAAGGCTAAAGAATGGATAAAGTCATTAATAAGACAATGATTATTAGAACTATTTTTGATTAATTTAAAAAATAAAAGGAATAAATTACGTTTATAAGAAAAGATATAACTAATTAATGGACTTATCTCTGTATAAAAACAAAGATAAGTCCAAAATTTAGAAATTTGTTAAGTTATTAAATTTTACTAGTTTTTTCACTTTCACACATATGATTTACCCAGTCTCCATGAGGGATTAATACAGCTTTATTGCTAAAGTTTGGATCTATGTGCTTGTTGTAAAAATAAACATAGCATTGTTCTGTTTTTTTATCATCTAGATGTTCTACTTTTAAAAGTTTTTTCTCATACTCATTTTGTGGATTGTTTTCACTTATGAATCCTTCCATCTCATCCATGGCCTTCATTGTTTCATCATAGATTTCGGGGTTTATTTCCATGATTTCTCCATAAACAGTACCAGTTCCTTTTAAAAGAGCTGGATAGCCTTTATAAGGCATATGATAAATAACCATGTTATGTATTTTGCCAGGCTTTATGGAAATAACTTTTCCTTTAAGGTATTTATCATAATTAAAGAAACCTTCTCTTAAACTTCCATAGACAAAAACATTAATTTTTTTATTCATTTGTGAATCATCTCCTATATTTTATGAACAGATATTTTATTAACAGATAGTACCACCAGTTACTTTAACATCATTATCGTTTGAAACAGATGCTTTAATACACAATTCTAAACCTTTTGTAATATCATCAATAGACATACAAGGCATATTAGGTTTATCTAGAACCTGTGATGGTATATATGGAACATGAATAAATCCACCTTTTATATTAGGGTATTTTTTAGCAGCCATATATAGTATTCCATACATAACATGATTACATACAAATGTGCCAGCTGAATTAGAAACAGAACATGGGATTTCTCCTTTTTTCATTTCTTCAACCATAGCCTTTATTGGAAGAGTAGTAAAATACGCATTTTCACCATCCTCAAATATTGGAAGATCAATTGGTTGTTTTGATTCATTATCTGGTATTCTTGCATCATCAATATTTATAGCGATTCTTTCAGGTGTTATTCCGAATCTTCCTCCAGCTTGACCTATAGATATAACTATATCAGGATTGTGCTTTATTATATTTTCTTCAATTTTTTCTAATGATTTTCTAAATACTGTTGGAATCTCAATTTTAATTATTTCAGAACCAGCAATATTATCTGGTAGTTTTTTTACAGCTTCTAGAGCTGGATTTATACTTTCTCCACCAAATGGATCAAAACCTGTAATCAATACTTTCATAAGTAAATTCTCCTTTTATGATTAGTTTTTTTAATAACCTTATATTAAAATTAAAATCCTAATGTGTACATAAGTACAATGTGAATTATTAATAATGCAATTGCAAATGGAGCTTGAGCTTTTATAACTACATTTTTATCTCTAGTTTCTAAAAGAGCAGCAGGAAGCATATTGAAGTTTGCAGCCATTGGTGTTAAAAGTGTTCCACAGAAACCTGCTGTTAATGCAAGGGCAGAGCAGACTACAGGATCTCCTCCTTGAGCAAAAACAAATGGTACACCAATACCAACAGTGATAACTGAAAATGCTGCAAATCCATTACCCATTATTGCAGTAAATAATGCCATACCCACGCAGTATGCAATTACTCCAGCTAAAGCATTACCTTCAGGAATTACTCCAGAAATCATTCCCGATATAACATCACCAACTCCAGCAGCAGTAAATAATGCACCTAATGATGCAAGTAATTGTGGTAATATTGAGAATACACCAACGGATTGAAACATTCTGTTACTATCTTCAACATATTGAGTTGGAGTAGCTTTGGTAAGTATAAAAGTTAAAAGAAGCGCAATAGTAGAAGAAATACCAATAGCAACTGTACCAGACAAATCTGTAAATGTGGCAATAAGCATTGCAATTATAGCAATTGCAAGTGATGGAACGAATATTTTAAGTCCAAGCTTTTCGGCTTTTAATTGTGTAAAAGTACTATCAAGCTGTTTTAAAGTTCCAATATTAATCTGCTTGAATGCTGATAAAAATGCAATAACAACTATAAGGCATCCAACTATAACAGGTGGTATTATTTTACCAAATATGAATATGGCAGAAATTATTCCCCAGAATAATGAAGTACCAATTCTAGTTTTATGGTTTTTATCTTTTAATGTAAATATCATTGTAGAAGCCATATACAGGCCAATTAATGTATAGAAAATTTCTAATAATATATTTGAAATCTGTTTTATATCCATTATTTTTATCCTCCGTTACAATTCCTATTTATTTTTTTCAATATTTAATTTATATTTTCTTTTTAAACTTCTATCAAGCATATAATTTCTTATAATGCATAAAATAAAAGCGAAAATAGCAACAGGGATAGAAGCTTGTGCAATTTTTAGGGCATCGGCACTTATTCCTAATGTTTCTAAAGTACTAACGATTAATAATACTCCTGAATTAGCCATAAATACATTCTGTCCGAAGAAATTACCAATGTTGTCAGCAGCAGCAGAGAATCCTTTGATTTTATCAATATCTTTTTCATCAAGTTCACCATATTTTGCAATAGACGCACCTTCAGCCATTGGCTGTATTAATGGTCTTACAAATTGTGGATGACCACCCAGAGTAACACCCATAGAAATTGTAGCTTCTCTTATAAAAGTATATCCGCTAAGTAATATACCAGTAGACAATCCGCTGGCTTTTTTTATAAGCATGATAGCTTTAGCTTTCAATCCATATCTTTCACACATTCCTATAACTGGGAGTGTGAGCATAAACAAACATGTAGTACGATTATTGACAAATGAACTTCCTAACGTAGTTAATATTTCAGTTATACTCATATTTGAAACCAAACCTGTTATAACTCCTGCTGACACAACTACAGCTATCGTGTCCAATTTTAGGACAAACCCAACTATAATTATTAAAATACCTATTAATGACATAAAATGCATCCTTTCTCTTTTGTAATATTACTATTTTTTTATAATTATACATGAAAATTTAATAAAAATCCAATTAATTTTTAATAAAAAGTGAGTGAAATTCAATAAATAGAAATAAAAATGTATTATCTAGTTTAAATATCGACAATAAAGACCATTGCTTTTAAATCTATTCAAGTTAATCTACTTGGAAGAATTATAATTTTTTATATAAAAAAGAGATGTGGAATGTTTTACCTCATCTCTTAAAAATAATCATTATATACTTTTTAAAATTAAGAATTTTCAAGAAGTTTTGCAAGATATACTGATTTCATCTGCTTGCTTGCCATAACTTTGTGGACAGGTGAAAGTTTTAAAATTGAAGCCAGTATTGCAGCCATGGCTTTATGACTTTTATGAGCTTGATTGTCAAAAATAAGATTTTGAAGTTGCCCCTTTTCTATTGCAGTAATAACGACTCTATGGACTGTTGTTACTGGTGTTATTATGCTTTCTTTTCTTCTTTTAAGTTTTATTGCATCTTTTGGACAATTCTTTACACATACGCCACATCCGAGACATAACTTATCATCTACCTGAGCATATTTATCTTTTCCAGTAGTTGTTACACTTATTGCTTCCATGGGACATATATTAGTACATTTTCCACATCCTATGCATTTATGTGTATCAACGTAAGGAATATAGCTTGTAGTGTTTACTGGAACAAGAAGACCGAATTTTTTTGCAGATGTAAAAGCTTCGCAGTGACATTTGCAGCAGTTACACATAAAGTTAGGTTGTTTTTGTACATTTTCACCACATTGTACAAGATTGTAATCATAACACATATTAAGAATATCAAGAGCTTCATGAGAATCTATTTTTCTAGCATAGTTATGTTTTGTTAGAGTATATGCTGTTGTGTCAAAACTTAAACATGTTTCCATAGGTGCATAACAGTCATCTCCTAAATGATGAGCTTTATGTCTACAGTAACATGAACTTACACCTATGTGTTTTGCGGTTTTTATAATATGTGAGGCTTTTTCATAATCTAAAATATCTATAGAATTATCATTATTTAAAACACGCTCTTGGACAAAAGCACGGCCCATTTTTGTTTCGCTTCCAAAGAAAAGCTCTTTCATAAAGTCATCTTCAACATTTAGGTATTGATGAAAAAGCTGGCTTAAGACTTTTTGGTCAAGATGGCCACCAGTTCTCATTAAGGCAAATTCAAAAAATCCTGCCATTGGGGGAGCCATAAGATATTTCTTCTCATTATCTTTATCACATTCAAGATCGAGAATAAGAGCTTTTGAAGCTAATGTGTCTAGTATTTTTTCTGCTTCACTTTCTTTTACTTTCCAGATTAAAGCAGCAGTTTTTATATTAAATGCTTTAATTGGAAGTTGTGCAACAAGTTCTGCTTCTTTTTCTGTAAACATCATGGATAATATTTTGTATAGAGTTTCAGATGGAGGAGCACCCTGTGGAAATTTATTTAGTCTTTCTTCAAGACTTTTATAAGCATCTTTGCCTACTAAATGAGACATATTTTCACCTCTTAATCATTAGAAAATTAATTAATAGTTTATATTAATTATTAGTAATTTAAGTATATTAAAATAATATCATATTAATTGAATTTATGGAAAAATAATAATAATAGTAAATATTATTGTCAATATAATTAAACTTTAATACATAGTTGTTATTGTAGATAAATAAACTATCATATAAAGATTAATATTAATAGCTGGAGTGAATTATAAATGAAAAATAAAATCTGTATTGAAGATCTTAATTTCTATCCAGTAGAAGAAGATATCAATAATATGATTATGAGTAAAATTGATGAATATGATGAAAATAAAAAATCTAAAATTGTAATAGGACTTATGTGTCTTTCAGCAGTTTTGTGTACAGCAGATATTCTTCTTGAGAGAGGTGAAGCTGCAATATGGATAGTTGCAGCAGTATTCCTATGTATAGTGGCTGGAAAAGCATTTTTTGTTAATAATATGAGTATACATTCAAAAATAAAATACATTAAAGAAAGTATAAAGAATTCACAGTTTCAAGTAGCCCATACAATAGCTGAAGAGTTTGAACTTGTAAAAAGTGCAATAACAGACGTGAATGATGGACAAATTATTGGATATAATTATGAATTATATGCGTTTTTAAAAACCTATGATAACGAGTTCCTAAATGAAGCAGTTGTATGCGTTATAGGCAGTGAATTAAAAAATGGTGAAGAAATTAATAAGTTTAATTTTAAAGAGGGAACGAAAATATATATATTAAGATACAAGCATAATGATGAATTTCACTATTATGGAATTGAAAGTAACAGTAAGGAGTATTTTCAGAATAATCTTAAGTATATATTAAATTGTATTTATCATAAACCATTTAATAGAAAAAATTAAATTAAATGAAAAATGGAAGAGTTATCTTCCATTTTTTTGTAGTATAGATTATATCCTTTAAATTGAATAATAAGTAATAACTCAAAACCACACAGTCAGGTTATTATAAATTATTAATTATAATATATTTATAT
>OGTS01000054.1_pt1 | contig 76216 bp, 70 predicted proteins | sample 1574681 | NCBI WGS metagenome assembly OGTS01 (sample SAMN03295829, study PRJEB24534) | human gut metagenome | isolation source: fecal sample 4 from infant 4 | host: Homo sapiens | place: USA: Pittsburgh, PA | collected 2014-07 | reverse complement strand
AGATAAAAAAAGCGTCAATAAACCTGATTTATTAGTGGGTTTGTCGACGCTCTGACTCATATCAATAATATTATTGATATGAGTTTCTTTATATTTATATCTTTTGTATTTTTTATTTAAAAAATTTATTTGTAATTTTATCTTTTATTTTTTCTACACAAAATCCTAATTCTTCTTGGACTTCTTCTCCTTTGCCAGAAATTCCAAACCTATCTATGCCGATATTTAATCCATCATCTCCGGTAAATTCGCTCCAGCCAAATGTTGATGCCATTTCTATTGAAACTTTTTTTACATTTTTTGGTAAAATTTCATTTTTGTATGAATCTTCTTGCATCCTAAATAATTCCATTGATGGCATTGATACAACTTTTACTTTTTTATTTTCTTCTTCAAGCTTTTTTGAAACTTCTAGGGCAAGGGAAACTTCTGAGCCTGTAGCTATTAAAATTAATTCTGGATTTTCACAATCTTTTATTACGTAAGCTCCCCTATTAATATCTTCTAAATTTTCTGTTTGTTTTAAATTTGGAAGATTTTGTCTTGTCAAAGAAAGTATTACTGGTGTATTTTGACTTTCTAAGGCAATTTTCCAAGCAAGTCTTGTTTCATTTGCATCTGCCGGTCTTATAACTATAGTATTTGGAATTGATCTTAGCATGGCTAATTGTTCAATCGGTTCGTGAGTTGGTCCATCTTCTCCAACAGCAATTGAATCATGTGTAAAAACATAAGTTAAAGCATGACCTGATAAAGCTGATAGTCTAATTGCAGCTTTCAAATAATCTGCAAAAACAAAGAAAGTTGACACATGATGAAAACTTCCGCCGTGGGCAATAATTCCATTCCCAATTGCTGCCATAGCAAATTCACGAACTCCATAAAAAATATTTCTTCCATAAGAATTTTCATCGCTAAAACTTTTCTCATCTTTTATATCAGTCTTGTTTGATGAAAATAAATCAGCAGAACCACCCCAGAAATTTCGTGTTATTTTTGAAAGATCTTGAATAATTTCTCCGCTTGATGCTCTTGTTGCAAGAGCTTTCATTGATGAGTCATATTTTTTTACATCTTTCATAAAATCTTTAGGAAGTTCTCTATTAATTCCAACCATTAATTCCTTATAATCTTCTGGATATTTTTCCTCATAATTTTTAAGAATTTCATCCCATTTTTTATTTTCTTCTTTTCCATTTTTTAAAATGCCATCTTCAAAGGTTTTATAAACTTCATCTGGCACTTCAAAATCTTCAAATTCCCAGCAATAATTTTTTTTAGCTAAAGAAAAATCTTCCTTTCCTATTGGAGCACCATGAACTTTATTTGTTCCTTGATTTTTTGAACCATATCCTATAATAGTTTTTACTTCAATTAATGTTGGACCATTTTGATTTTCTTTTGCTTTTTTTATAGCCTTATAAATTTCTTCAAGATTATTTCCATCTTCTACTTTTAAATAATTCCAATTTTGCGCCTTAACTCTTTTTTCTACATTTTCAGAAAATGATGATGAAAGATTACCGTCTAAACAAATATCGTTTGAATCATATAAAACGATTAATTTATTTAGGTTAAGATGTCCTGCAAGGCTCATCGCCTCATAAGAAATCCCCTCCATAAGATCTCCATCTCCACAAAGAGCATAGGTATAATGGTCTATAATTTTTAAATCATCTTTATTGTAAAGAGCTTGCATGTGTTTTTCTGCAATAGCAAGACCTACAGCTTGACCTATGCCTTGACCAAGAGGCCCAGTTGTAACCTCTACTCCTTTGGTGTGAGAATATTCTGGATGGCCTGGAGTTTTTGAACCTTTTTGTCTAAATTGTTTTAAATCATCAATTGATAAATCATATCCTGACAAATGCAAAAGCGAATAAAGCATTGCAGAGCCATGGCCTGCTGATAAAACAAACCTATCTCTATCAAACCAATTTTCATTTTTTGGATTTGCTTTTAAAATTTTATTAAACAAAACATAAGCCATAGGACTTGCTCCCATAGGAAGTCCTGGATGTCCACTATTTGCTTTTTCTATTTGAGCAAGGGACAAACATCTTATAGCATTAACTGCTAGTTGATCATTTTTTGTAAACATTGATTCTCCTTATATCTTTTTATTTGTAAATTTTATTTTTGAATAAGAAAAAGGCTTTGCAAAATATTTTAAACATTGTGCAAAGCCATTTTTAAATTAACGATTTTCGAAAGCTTCCCAATCTTTTTTAAATGATTCTATGCCTGCATCTGTCAATGGATGAGACCATAGTTTTTCGAATAAAGTTCCTGGGATTGTTGCTATGTGAGCTCCCGCTAAAGCAGCTTCTTCTAGATGACCAATATGTCTTATGCTTGCTGCAATTATTTGTGAATCATATCCGTAAATATCTATAACATCTCTTAATTCACTTACTAATTTTGCTCCAGATTCTCCCATGTCATCTATTCTTCCCATAAATGGAGAAATATATGTTGCTCCAGCTTTCATAGCCATTAATCCTTGAGATACAGAAAATATTAGTGTACAGTTAGTTTTTATTTTTTCTTTTGACAAAATATTTATTGCTTTCAATCCTTCTTCTGTCATAGGAATTTTTACAACAATATTTTCTGCCCATTTTGATAAAGCTCTTGCTTGTTCAACCATTCCCTCACATTCATAGCTTGTTACTTCTGCTGATACTGGACCATCTACAAGCTTACAAATTTCTTTTACGACCTCTTCAAAATCTCTTCCTTCTTTTTTTATTATAGATGGATTTGTTGTTACTCCGTCGCAAAGTCCAAGGTCGTTTACTCTTTTTATTTCTTCAATATTTGCTGTGTCTAAGAAAAATTTCATTTTAACTCCTAACTTTCTTCTAACAATTAAAATATTTCGTTTATTTTATTTTTAAAATCAATGGCTGCTTGCTTAGGATTTTCTGCTTCTGCAATAGACCTACCTGCAATAAACGCATTAACATTTATTCCCTTAAATAATTCAAGAGTATCTACATTAAGTCCGCCTGTTACAGAAACCTTAAAGCCCATTTCTACCAATTTTTTAATTTTATCTAAATCTTTATCTCCCCAGCTTTGCCCGCTAAGAAGAGCATCTCTTGATTGATGATAAACAACTTGTTCTATACCAATATTTTTCCAATCTTTTGCTTGATCGAATGTCCAATCTCCATATAATTCTACTTGAAGTTCGTCTATTTCTTTATTAGCCGCTTGCATTGTTTGTATAGTTGCACAACATATTACTGTCATCCAATCAGCACCTGCATCTTTACAATTTTTAGCAACAGTTTTTCCAGCATCTGCACATTTTGTATCTGCAAGAATTGTTTTTTCTGGATATAATGCCCTGATTGCTCTTACAGGTTCCATACCATCTTGCAAGCAAAGTACAGTTCCAACTTCTAAAATATCTACTACATCTCCAACTTCTCTAACTGTAACTAGAGCTTCACTTAATGATTGACTATCAAGCGCTATTTGTAGTTTTGGTTTTGCCATAACTTTCTCCTTATTTTAGTTTTTCACTTAAAAATTCGTAAGAATTTTTTATTATTTCCTTATAATTTTCTTCTCCATGATCCCAAAATTCGCCAGTATAGATTTGAACTTTTTGATTTTTTAATTCTTTTATACATCTTTCATACTCTGTATGTCCACCAGATCCAAATTGCATATCCCTATAAATTCCAGGATTTGTTTCTTTAAGGTGTGCTGCAAAAATATGTCCCTTGCCTTTTTTTATGTCTTCAACAACATCCTTATTATATTTTACAGATGCATTTTTTAAGTTGCCAATATCTGGATATATTCCAAGATATGGGCTATCAACAAGATTAACATATTCCATAGCTTTTTCTACAGTATCCATAAATTCTGTTTCCATAGTTTCAAAAGCTAGTATAATTCCATATTTTGATGCACAGTCCACCGCTTTAAATAAATTTTCTATAAAATATTTTTTCGTTTCGTCATTTGATTTTTCATAATAAACATCATAGCCTGCAAGCTGAATTATTTTTATAGAATTAATGTCAGCAAACTCTAAAGCTTTTTGCATAATATCAAGGCTTTTTTTTCTAATTTTCTCGTCATTTGAACCAAAAGGATACTTTCTATGACCTGATAAACACATTGTTCTTACTCTCATGTCATTATCAATTTGTGCCTTTAGAAGTTTTTTGGAAAAACCATTTGTAAGCCTATTTAATTTTTCATCTGACTCATCTATACTAATTTCTAACTGATTAAATCCTATTTTTTTTGCAAGTTTTAACTTTTCATTTATATCTAATCTATTTGGCAGAGCCTTTTCATATATTCCAAGATTAATTTTGTCCATAATAAGCATCTTTTCCATGTTTTCTTAGGTAATGTTTATCAAGAAGATTATCACTCATAGATTCATTTTTTCCAAGAGAAACTAAGTGCCAATTCATAAAAGCAACTTCTTCTAAAACTACTGAATGAAATACTGAATCATTTGCATCTTTTCCAAATACAAATGGGCCATGATTTGCTACCAACACAGCTGGCACATCTTTTGGAGAAATATTTTTTTCTTCAAAACATTCTATTATTACAAGACCAGTATTTTTTTCGTAGTCATTTTTGATTTCTTCTTTTTTCATATCTCTTGTTACAGGAATACTTCCGTAAAAATAATCTGCATGAGTTGTTCCCATAGCTTTTATATCAAGCTTTGCTTGTGACATAATTGTTGCCCATCTTGAATGAGTATGAGTTATACCACCAATTTCTTTATACTTTTTATAAAGTTCAAGATGTGTTGGAGTATCGCTAGAAGGTTTTAAATTACCTTCTACGATATTTCCATCTAAATCAACAACAACCATATCACTTGCTTTCATGCTATCATAATCAACGCCAGATGGTTTTATTACAACATATTTTCTATCTGGAGTGATTTCTGAAACATTTCCCCAAGTAAATTTAACTAGATCATATTTTGGCAATAATAAATTTGCCTTGTAGACCCTTTCTTTTATATCTTCTAACATTTTAACCAACTTATTTTTCTAAAAGATTATGTTCTTTAATCTTTTCAATAGCTTCATCTTTAGAAAGAATATTTTTCATTCCAATTATTTCAACACCTTTTGATTTTAATGCATCAAAATCTTTGGTAAAATTAATAGCACAGAATATAACATCAGCATTTCTACCTGTAGATTTTCCTTCTGACAAGGAGCAATGAGATATATCAAGTTTTCCTTTATAATCCAATTCTTTAAATGCTTGTTTAATCTTATTCATCATCATTAAAGAAGTTCCAGCTCCATTTGCACATGCTACTATTACTTTCATTTTTTCCTCCTATTTGTTTTCAATTGTTTCTTTGTACTTCTCATAATCTTCAGTTATCATGAAATAACCTTTTTTGTTCTTTTTGTATTGAAGTTGAGGTATAACTATCAAGAAAATTGCTACTATTGCTACACCAACATATTGGATATTATTAATCAATACTGTAAATGCTGGCCATACTGTTGCCCAGTCAAACATTCCTAAGTATCCACCATATTGAGCAAGTCCTGTATATGTTGCTATAAATGCAGAACCAAATACTTGAATTAATCCAGATATAAATGGCATCAAGAAAGCTGCTTTATATCCTCCTCTATTATTAGCATATACCCCAATTACGGCATTATCAAAAAATAAAGGTACAAATCCTGCAATTATTAATGTAGGAGATTTTAGTAAAAATAGGATTGCTATTGCTAAAAATTGACCTAAAGCACCAAACATAAATCCAATTGTAACAGCATTTGCTGCACCGAATCCGAAAACTGCAGCACAGTCTATTCCTGGAAGAGCTCCTGGTAAAAGTTTATTTTGAATTCCATCAAATGATGCAGTCAACTCTCCAACGAAAGTTCTAACTCCTAATTGTAAAATTGCTAAATTTACAGCAAAACTAAATGATGATTGAAGTATATAGAAGAAGAAATTATCTTCCATTGTTAAAGCTTCTTGAGCTACTAAATATTCTTTTCCCAAAACACCTTGGATTATTCCAAAGAATAAAGTCATTAGTATAGCAGTTGCTACCATATTTTCATTGAAAATTGACAAAAATCCTGGAAGTTCAATATCATCAATATCTTTACTTTGATCTTTTTTATTTGCAAATAATTTATCACTTAACCAGCAAGCAAGTCTAATACCAAACATTTGTTGGTGAGCTATACAAAAACCAGCCCCATCAGTTAAGCGTTGTGTATCTTCAACTGTCAAGTTACTACCAACAGCCCAATATAATCCTAAAAGAATTGCCATTATAACAAGTATAGGAGTTTGTCCTAACTTTGGAAAACAAAAAACTATTAACCAAAAAGCTGTAGCAGCTTGTTGCATTTGTACGTGTCCTGTTGTAAAAACAGCTCTCATTTTTGTAATATTTTTTAATCTTACCAAAATAATATTTACAATAAAGGCAACCAATAACAAAATCATTACTTGAGAAAATGATTTACCTAAGTGTTCCATACCTTCAGTAACTGCGTTTTGTCCAAAATAAGGATCTATTACAGTTGCAGAAATATTAAATCTGTCCTTTAGTCCTGTAAGAATCGGTCTAAATGTTGAAACAAGTCCACCAGAACCTACCATCAAAATCATATATCCTACAGTAGCCTTAATAAAACCAGCTAAAGCTTCATACCATTTTTTTCCATCTAACAAATAACCAATTAAAACCAAAAATCCTATAAAAAACGCTGGTTTTGTGAGAATATTTTTTACAAATCCATTTAAAATACTTAAAATTATATCCATATTTTTCTCCTAAATATTATATTTTTTTGAAATTTTTATTAAATCATCTACGTTCTTAGCCTGATTAAAAGCTTCTACTATTTCTTCATCACACAAAATATCAGAAAGTTGTGCTATATTTTCCAAATGTTTTTCATTATTTTCACTTGCTATTGTAAAAAATATTTTCGCATCCTTATCCCTATCATTTTCATCAAATACAACTGGCTTTTCTACTTTCATAAAAGCCACAGCGGTATCTTTTACTCCATCGGCACATTCTTGACAATGTGGCATGGCAACTCCAGGAATTAAAACTATGTATGGACCATATTTTTCAACTGTTTCTATAACTTGTTTAGCATACGAATCATCCACAATATCCTTTTCCACTAGCTTATCACAAGATTTTATAATAGCATCTTGCCAGGTATCGATTTTATCATAAAAATCAAATAAACCCTTTTCAATAATTTCACTAATCATTATTATCCTCACTTATATGTAGGCGCTGCCAAAAATTTGACAGCACTTATTATTTTACAAAATAGATTTAAAAGGAACATTCCTTTCATTATCAAACGCATCTTCAAATCCAGGTCTATATCTAAATTCTAATTCATCTTTCATCTTAGGCCATACGTATTTGCCACCTACATCCCAAATATATGGATGGAATTTATATTTTGACCTATCTTTTCTATATTGCCATAAATATTTTATTTCTTTAGGATCAGCTTTGAAGTTAGTCCAAACATCATAGTGAATTGGAATTACAACTTCACATCCTACTGATTCTGCCATTCTTAAAATATCAATTGAAGTCATCTTATCTTGATTTCCAACAGGATTATCTCCATAAGAACCAAACGCAATATCTACGTCATATTTTTTTCCAACTTCTGCAAAACCAATTGAAAAATGAGAATCACCTGTATGATATACGCTACCAGCTGGCATTTTTATTAAATAATTTACAGCCTTTTGATCCATATTTGTAGGACAAACTCCTTCAATATCTTCTCCTACTTCAGTAGTAACCAAACAAGTTCTATCAAAACTATCTAATACAACTATAGTAGTATCTTTAATTTTAATTTCATCTCCTGGTTTAACCATTTTGCATCTTTCTTCTGGAACACCATAAGACAACCATTTTTTTACAGATTCTTCAGGACCTATAAAAGGAACATCTTCTGGACAATTTTTCAAAACTGCTGCAGCAAAGAAAGGATCAATATGATCATTATGATAATGAGTAGATAAAACTGCATCAACATTTTTAACAGCAAAAGGATCAAATACAATTGGATTTGCTCTTAAATTTGGTTGAAGAGCTTTTCCACCAGTCATATTTCTCATTTGATGATATGGTTGCATCTCTTTAACTTTTTTTGTTCTCTTCCCATTACCAAACCAAAGATCCACAGCTATGTTAGTATTATTTTCAGTTTTAAACCAAATACCAGTACATCCTATCCACCACATAGCAAATGTGCCTTTTTCTACAACTTCTTCATCAATTTCTTCATTTAGCCACGTTCCCCATTCTGGAAAAGCATTTAAAATCCAATTTTCTCTTGTGATTTCGTCAACTTTGCTCATTAATACCTCCAATTTTTCATTTTCTTTTTTTCTTTGATATTATAATATAATAATTATTTTGAACGGTCAAGCATAAAAAACACATTTTTGCATATATTTTACGATTGTTTCTTTCGTTATTTGATTTTTTTATAATTTAGAAAGGTTTTTTTAAAAATTTTAATTAAATTAATGGATTCTTTTGATTTTTTTGTAAGTATAGGTTATCATTTAAAGAGAGGTAGTTATGAAAATAAAAAAAACAATCGTAAATAACAGAAGAAATAATATATTAAAATTTATAAAGGATAATAAACAAGCAAAAACAAATGAACTTGTCGAAATATTTAAAGTTTCAGAAATAACAATAAGAAGAGATTTGGATTATCTTCAATCAATAGGAAAAATAGAAAGATTTTATGGAGGAGCAGAATATAACGAATCAAACAGCTGTAAAAATCTAACTATTGAAAATAATAAAGAAAAAATCGCAAAAAAATGTGCCGATTTTATAAAAGAAAATGATGATATTTTTATAAATTCATCATCGACAGCCCTAGGAGTTTTAAAATATCTCAAAAATAAAAGGATAAATGTTATAACAAATAACGCAAAAGCATCTTATATTGATATAGACCCTTTAGTCAATGTGATTTTAACTGGTGGTAGAGTTTCTTATCCAAAAAACGCACTTACCGGTACTTTCGCATTAAACAATCTCAAAACTGTTGCATCAGATATTTCAATCCTAGGAATTTCTGGTGTATCTGAAAGCGGAGAATTAACTACGTCAGTTATAGATGAAGTTGAAATAAACCAATACATGATAAACGAATCTACAAGCAAAAATATTTTAGTGTGCGATTCAAGCAAATTTTCAAAAACCGCAAATTTTAAAATAGGAACAATTGAAAATATAGATATTCTGATAACAGATAGTTCTATGCCAAGAAGTATTTTAGAATATGCCGAAAGTTTAGGAATCAAAGTTATACTTGTATAATATAAGTTTAAAACAATTATTTTATGATTGAATTGAATGTTTATAAACAAAAAAGAATTAGCTCTTAGGCAAAAGGCTAATTCTTTTTTTGTAAAAATATTTAATTTTATCGGCATTTTTTTATTTTTCAAAAATGAAATAAATAACTTTCCTTATCCCATAATTAAAGATAAAATATTTTTCCCATAAGTTGATAGGTAAACTTCCATTTCGTTATTTTTTAAAAATTCATCAATTGTATTTTTTGCAATCATAAAAGCATCTTTGTCAGGATAGCCATAAATTCCAGATGAAATTAAGGGAAAAGCTATAGACTTTATTCCTTTTTTCTTGGCAATATTTAAAGAATTTTTGTAGGCATCTTGAAGGATTTTTTGACAAGCTTCCTTATACATTTCATTATAAACAGGGCCTACTGCATGGATTATATATTTTTGATAAAGATTAAATCCATCTGTAATTACAGCCTCGCCTGGTTTAATTGGGGATAATTTTTGACAAGCTTTTTTTAACTTTTCTCTTCCTGCTTTTTCAAAAATTTGCCCACAAATCCCTCCACCTTCAATCAAGTCCACGTTCGCAGCATTTACAATTGCATCTACATTTAATTTCAAAATATCTATATCAATAACTTTTAATGTCATATTTACTCCTTTTATATATTATAACTTGAAATTTAAAAAAATCATAATATACTATTCTTGTAGGATTTATTTAAAATTCTATATTAATATTATTAATTTACAAGTGATGATTTTGAAGTATAATTAAAATGAAGATAGGATTAATTTATATTTTATTTTAAAAAAAAGAAAGTAAGGGATAAATAATGATAAATAAATTTACAAAAATCAAAAATTTCATACCAGTCTATTTTAAGGCAATGAGAAATAAAGAAACTCCAAAACTTGCAAAAATTTTGGGACTTGGAGCAATTGCTTACGCAATAATCCCTGCTGATATTATAAATGATGTGATACCAGCAATCGGAATTTTGGATGATGCTATTGTTCTTCCATTTTTAATATATGTAACAAGCAAAATGATTCCTGATTCAATAATGCAAAAGGAAAAAGTTGAATATATAGAAGAAAACAAATAAAAAGACCATTCAAGGTCTTTTTTATTGTTTAATTTTAAAAGTTTTTGGAGCAAATTTATATATTAAAAAACTTGCAAGTCCTACAAAGACAAGAATAAAAATCGAAATTATTAACATAAATTTAATCTCTCCAATTTTTGTTGCCAAAGCTGGAAGACCAAATATAAATATATAATACAAAAACATGTTCATCAAAACTAAGACTACAGATTTTTGTTTTCCTTCCTTGTCAAAGGGTTGGATTATATAATATTGAAACAAGGGCAAAACTGTAAAAAATATCGCATTTAACAAGATATAATAAATTGGTAATGTTAAATTTAAATCAGTTTTTGTCAAAAATTTTGTTGCAAAACCAATATAAATTATAAACATAGCTCCCATAGGAATTGACATAAGTTTAAAAACTGAATTAAATCTTAGCCAAAACATTTTCAACAAATTCTTATCTTCCCTATAAAAATTGTAATACAAAAGTGAAGAGTCACAATTTTTATAAAATGCCATTAGTATTATATCTTGTTTAAATAAAATATATGATATTATTGGAATTATAAATATTAAGATTTTATAAATTTCTTTTGCCTTCATTGTAAGGCTTGATGCAAATAAAAATCCACCAATTCCTAAAATAAGAAAAATTCCACTTTTTATTAAAGTTGGCTTTAAAAGATGTTTTTTGTGTCTTTTAAAAAACAAATTATTTAAATACACAAAGCCTTCGCCTTTAATCTTTTCCTTTTTATTTATATCTTTATTTTCAATTTTTACTACACCATCTTGAATATTTTTCGCATCTTTAACCGCAATTTTATATACATTTATTGTTTTTTCGATTATTTTGTCATATCCCTTGAAATTTTTAAAATATTTCACTGTAAATGGAAATAAAATTAAATTTATAAAGAAAAATCCTAGGCTTAAAACTTTAAAATCAAGTTTTATAATTAAAACTAACAAACTTATTAGCAAATCTATAATTATAATCAAAATGATTTGTAAAAATGGTCTATCTTCAAAAAATGATTTTTCTCTTTTTTCATATATTTTTGTCCAAAATCCTGTAATATTTATATTATAAAAATAAATACCAAGACTAAATAAAAATGTGTAAATAGGATTTATATTTGCAAAAATTTTACCAAAAATCACAAATCCCAAAGTTCTTCCAATAAAAATTAAAAATGGCTGTAAATACAAAAATATGTGCGCCAAATCATTTGGAAAAAAATTAAAATTTTTACTTAAATCTGAAAATACATTTCCATTATCTGTTAGCATTGATGATGTAATCATATTACTTATATAAAAAACAAAAGGAATACAAGTTAGAAGAACTGCTCCCAGACTTAAATCAAAATTTTCCCTAAAAAATAAGGAAGATTTATCAGAAATTTCAAATAAAAATTTTAACATAGTCCTTGAAATTATTATTGCAAATCCAAAAGTTAAAATCGATTTGATAAATTGCCAAATTATAGAAAAAATCGGAACAAATGTATTTACAATTTCTTTTAAATCATAAAAATAATACTTATCTCCCAAGTGCTTTCCAATTATTGGAATTTTTCTTATTCCATAAACCATTCCATTAAAAACTTTGGTGATCTTTATTCTTTCAATTAAAAGAAATTTTGAAAAATATCTACTCATCTTTATCACCCAAATTTTCATCATCTAAATTTATTTCAATATTTTCAACATTTTTACTTGTCAAAAGCTTTATTATTTTATCTTCAAAATCCTTATCTTCTGAAACCATCTTATCAACTTTTTGTAAATTTTTATCATGGAGAAGGACAATGTCATCACAAATATCTTTTGCAAGTTGTAGAATATGGGTTGAAAAAATAATTATATGGTCCTTGTGAATATCTCTAATTATTTTTTTCATTTCAAGTTGAACAACTACATCAAGACTTGTAAGCGGCTCATCCATCAAAATTACCTTTGGTCTTAAAATCAAAAACATAAGCATTTGAAGTTTGTTTTTCATTCCTGTTGAATAATCTTGAATTAATCTATCAGCATCTTCCATGTCAAAATCCACAAGAGAAAAATATTCTTCGACAGACTTAAAATCTTTTATAATTTCTTTGTTTGCCTCTACAAAAAATTTTATAAATTCTCGCCCTGTAAGAAATTTTGGAAGATCTGGCTCTGCCACCATAAAAAATACATCCCTAAAATCAAGTTCTTTCTTTTCATTTTCATCAAGAAGATAAATATTTCCAGAATCCTTTTTAATTTGCTCACTAATTAAAGAAAAAAGTGTAGTTTTCCCTGCACCATTTCTTCCCAAAAGAGCATAAACGACTCCTTGGTCAAAAGTGTAATCTATATTTTTTAAAACTTCTTTTTTGCCAAATCTTTTGGAAAGATTTTTTATTTCAAGTTTCATAAAAGCTCCTTTAAGAAAATTTATATTTATTTTATTAATAATATTATTTATTTTATCACTAATCTTTTTCATTATAACAAAAAAATAAGCAAGTACAAAACTTGCTTTTTTAAAAAAATTATGAAATTTTTCCACCAGAAATTTTTAAATCTTCTCCATCATGGTTTATTATGGTTTTTATGGCAATATTTATTGCCTTTAAAGAATTTTCCAAATCCATTGAAGGCGTGTTCGCTTTATTTAAAACTTGTTCTGGCAAATATGGAATATGAATAAATCCTGCCCTTATATTTTTATATTTTTTTGCCAAATACAAGGCTTCATACATCAAATGATTACATACAAAAGTTCCTGCTGAGTTTGAAATTTCTGCTGGAATATTTTCTTTTTTTATCTCTTCTACAATTTTTTTAATTGGAAGATTTGAAAAATAAGCATTTTCTCCGTCAATTCTTATTTTTTCATCAATCGGTTTTTTACCATCATTATCAGCTATTCTTGCATCATCAATATTTATTGCAATTCTTTCAACAGAAATCGCACTTCTTCCACCAGCTTGCCCAATACACAAAATTACATCCGGACTTATTTTTTTAATATTTTCTTCCAAAATTTCTCCAGATTTTTTGAAAACTGTTGGTATTTCTATTTTAAAAATTTGGGCGCCCTCAATTTTTTCTTCAACTTTTTTAACAAGTTCAATTGATGGATTTATTTTGTCTTTATCAAAAGGATCAAATCCTGTAAGCAAAATTTTCATTTTCTATCCTTTCATAATCAATCTTATCAATTTTTTCAATATATTTTACAAAATCTACCATTAGGTCGACTCCTCTTAGCATATCTTTTTCGTTAATATCAAATTCTTCGCTGTGATGGCTGTCTTTTAAATTTGAGCCTAAGATAAAATGAACTGTCTTGCCACCAGCTTTTCTCACTTCATTTAATAAATAAGCAATATCTTCTGAGCCTTTCAAATTTGCATCTACAAGTTTGTAGGATTTTTCTTTATAAAAATTTCTAAGATTTTTTATAAATTCTTCATCATAAGAAATAAGTGATGGAGCTTGTCCCTTTATTTCTATTTCATAAGAACAATCATAAGAGATAGCTGAGCCTTCAACGATTCTATTTACTCCATCGTATAAATAAGAAATTATATTTTCATTTTCTCCCCTAATCTCCATTTCGATTTTCGCCTTATTAGCTATTATATTTCTTCCACTTCCTGCATTTAATTTTCCAACATTAATTCTTGCCTCTCCCATAGAATGTTGAGCAAGGCTATTAAAATTTAAAACTGCACTTGATGCAGCCAAAAGTGCATTGTGACCTTTTTCGGGACTTGCTCCAGCATGAGATGCCTTGCCCTTAAAAATAATATCAATTTTTTTTGTAGCAAGAAAGCCATGACTTCCTACTCCAACTTCTCCACTTTTTACATCCATTCCAATATGCATGCCAGCCAAATAATCAAGTTTATCTATAATAGGATTATTCATTAGAGAATAAGCTCCTCTTACTCCTTCTTCTGCTGGTTGAAAAATAAAAATAATTTTTCCTTTTAATTTATTTATATTTGATGCAAGAATTTTTGCAAGCTCAATTCCAATTGACATGTGAGCATCGTGACCGCAAGCGTGCATAGCAAAAGAATTTTTTGATGAAAAATTTAAAATATTTGGCAGATGTCCAAGTGAATTGCTTTCGCAAAGTTCATTTGCATCTATATCAAACCTAAAGCCAATATTTGGTCCAATTTTTTTCGTATCCAAAACAGCAATAAGACCTGTGTAAGAATCCAAAATTTCTTCCTTTTTGTCAATATTTGAAATAGAAATTGAATTTTTATAAGACTCTAGGATTGATTTTTCTGGAAGTCCCATTCTTTTATTGAAATAAATTTCTTTTCCATAATAAAGGTCGAGATTATAATTTTTCAACTCTTCAATAATTTTTGCAGTAGTCAAAAATTCCATCCAAGCAGGCTCGGCATATTTGTGAAAATGTCTTCTTAATCTAATAAGCTCTTCTTCAATCATTTTATTTCCTTATTTAAAAATCATTTTTTTGTATCACATTAAAAAAATGAGCCTAAACTCATTTTTTAAAAAACATATCTATATCTTCAAAAACTTCAAATCTTTCATCTTCATTTAGAACTTCATGTTTCATGTGATCGTAAGTTTTGAAATATAAATTTTCGTAACCAATAGAAGATAAAATATTTTTTGTATTCAATAGTCCCTTATCTCCACCAGTAACGTCATCATCAACTCCATTAAATGAAGCTATTTGTAAATTTTTATTTTTTAGCTTAAATTTATTTTTCTTGTTTAAATTATTTACAAGAGTAAACAGGCAAACATTACTTCTTGCCAAAAATCCATCAAGGCGCATTGGGTCATTATTTTTAATCCTTACATTTTCTTCATTATAGGAAATCCAAGATGGATCTTTTGATGAAATTCCAGAAAGTTTATCAAGAATTTTAGATTTTCTTTTTTCTCCCAAATAAAATGTTACAATATTTCCAATAAAAATTCCAAGACTTGCTATTGGAATATAAGCTACAGTTCCTGTCAAAACTAATTTATCAATTGTATAATCATATTTTTGCAAATAATTTCTACAAATCAAAGATCCCATAGAATGACCTATCATATAAATTTTTTTGTCCTTGTAATACATTTTAATATATTTATTTATGACATATTGATCGTCAACAAGCTCATCTTTTTCCTTAATAAATCCAGAAGGATGATTTTCAGAAATAGATTTTCCATGTCCCCTATTATCAGAAATGATAACAGCATATCCTCTCTCATTTAAAAATTTGACAAAATGCAAATAATTAAGTGAATGTTCAAGCATACCATGAACAATTTGAACAACAGCTTTTGGATTTTCAACATCAAAACGGTTAGCATAAATATCAAAACCATCAGAATTTGTCAAAACCACCTTACACCTATTGTCATTAATCATACTTTCTTCTTTGATAAAAAATCTTGAACCATTTTTTAAATCAAGATAAGTTTTTTTCCTATACAAATAATAAATTTGAGGAAGAAAAATCAAAAACAAAATCAAAATAAAATATTTCATCTTAACTCCTTTTTTTTACATTAAAGGCAGTATCTCCCCTGCCCAAATCTTTCACATCAAATTCAACCCTTGCACCATTTTCTATAGTTTTATATTCTTTGTCAGAAATTATTTCAGAATAATGGAAAAAATAGTCGCCACTTTCTGATTCTATAAAACCAAATCCTTTTTTTTCATCAAAAAATTTAACTTTTCCTTCCATATTCACTCCTTTTTAGCCTTAAACAAAATTCTCAAAGTATCATCTTTGATTTCTTGCATTGTATCTTCATCAAAAATTTCAATTTCACAAAAATTATTTTCTTTTAAAATTTTTTTCATAAAATCTACAGAATAAATTCTTTCAACTTGATTTTCAATTATTCTTTGGTAAGTTCCGTCATCATTTTCAACAAAAAAGTTTAATTCCATATCAATTATATCGCCATCTTTAATATTATCCCAAGTATAAAAAATATCTTCATACTCATAAATATAAGATTTTGAGCCAAAAACTTCTTCCATTTTATATTCTGAATTTATATCAAAAATCAAAAGTCCATCCTTTTTCAAATTTTTATAAGAATTTTCTATTAATTTTTTCAAATCTTTTTCTTCCAAAATATAATTTATAGAGTCAAGCAAAATCACAATTAAATCATAGGAATTTTCATTTTGAAAATTTACCATATTATAATTATACAAAGATACATTTTCTTCTTGAAATTTTTTCGAAAAAACTTCAAGCATAGATTTTGATAAGTCTAAGGCGTCAATTTTTTCAAAAAAATCAAAAAAATGATTGGTTAGCATGCCCGTTCCGCATGCTAACTCTAACATTTTTTCTTTTTTTATATTATTTTGTCCGACTAAATTCTTGATATTATTTGCATATTTTTCATAATCAAGGTCAAAGGATAATTTATCGTAAATATAAGCAAAATCTTTATACATTATTTATCTTCTATTTCCTTGTAAGATTCTTGAGTTTTTACAAGTAAGTCTTTATATTTTTCTAATTTTTCACGTTCTTCATTTACAACTGCTTCTGGTGCTTTTGAAACAAAGCCTTGATTGTTGAGTTTTCCTTCTGCTCTTTTTATTTCAGATTCTAATTTTTTGATTTCATCTTTTAATCTTTTTCTTTCCTTATCATAATCAATTAAATTTTTCAAAGGAATATAAATTTTAAAATCATTGAAAATCAAACTAACCGCATCTTCAACTTCTTTATCTTCGCTTATAATTGAAATCTCTCCAGATTTTGAAAGATTTACAAATTGTCCCTTTAAAATATCTAAGAATTTTCTAGTATTTTCATCAGATGAGTAAATTATTAAATCTTGTCTTATTTTTGATCCAAGATTTAAACTTTGTCTTTGATTTCTTATAGCTTTTATAGCCTCAATTGCTCCATCAACAACTCTTGCCTCATCATCAAAATTAAAATCATCCCTAACTTGTGGCCAAGATTCAACTATAAGCATATCTTTTTTATTTGGCAATTGCTTATAAATTTCTTCAGTAATAAATGGCATAAATGGATGAAGAAGTGAAATCATATCTTTTAAAACATAAAGCAAAACTTTTTTAACTGTAGCTTTTTTATTTTCATCATCAGAATTTAATCTTTCCTTGGCAAATTCAATATACCAATCGCAAAATTCTTCCCAAATAAAATCTTCAATCCTGCTTGCAGCAAGTCCGATTTCATATTTATCTAAATTTTTAGAAACTTCTTCAACTACATTATTTAATCTTTTTAAAATCCACTTATCTTCAAGACTTAAATCTAAATTTTTAAATTCGATATCATCATTTTCATCAACGTTCATCAATACAAATCTTGTTGCATTCCACAATTTATTGGCAAAATTTCTGCTTGCTACAATTCTTTTTTCATCATAGCGCATGTCATTTCCAGGAGAATTGCCAGTAATTATTGTAAATCTTAAAGCATCTGCTCCGTATTTATTTACAACATCAATAGGATCAACTCCATTTCCAAGAGATTTACTCATTTTTCTTCCTTGAGGATCTCTAATTAGACCTGTGAAAAGTACATGGTCAAATGGAGTTTTATTTGTATTGTAAAGGGAAGAAAATACCATTCTTATAACCCAGAAAAATATAATATCGTAACCTGTTACAAGAATATCTGTTGGGAAGAAATATTTATAATCTTCAGTTTCTTCCGGCCATCCCAATGTTGCAAAAGGCCAAAGTGCTGATGAAAACCAAGTATCTAGAGTATCTTCTTCTTGAGTAACTTTTTTCCCATCCAAATATCCATTTTCATCAGGATCATCTTCTGAAACAATAATTTCCCCATCTTCTGTATAGAAAACCGGAAGTCTGTGTCCCCACCATAATTGTCTAGAAATACACCAATCTCTAATATTTTCTAGCCAATTCATATAAGTTTTTCCCAAAGAATCTGGGATTAAATTTAAATCTCCATTTTTATAAACTTCGATTGCATCCTTTGCCAAATCTTGCATTTTAACAAACCATTGTTTTGAAATTAATGGTTCAATTACAACATTTGTTCTTTCACTATATCCTACTGCATGCTCAATTGTTTCAGTCTTTACCAAAAGATTTTCTTTTTCTAAATCTTCAATCATTAGTTTTCTAGCATCATACCTATCAAGACCAGAATATTTTCCATACCCTTCTTTAATTTTTGCACCTTCATCAATAACTACGCATTGACCAAGCTTATGTCTTTTTCCAACTTCAAAATCGTTAGGGTCATGAGATGGAGTGATTTTTACACAACCTGTACCAAATTCCATATCAACATAAGAATCTTCAATCAAAGGAATTTTTCTGCCTACAAGTGGCAAAATTAAATTCTTCCCAATTTTATCTTTAAACCTTTCGTCTTCTGGATTTACAGCAACAGCCAAATCTCCAAGCATAGTTTCAGGCCTTGTTGTAGCTATTGTTATAAATTCATCGCTATCTTCAAAGAAATATTTTATATACCACAAATGTCCTTCTTGGTCTTTGTGATAAACTTCTGCATCAGAAAGAGCAGTTTTTGCTTCAGGATCCCAATTTACAATTCTATTTCCCCTATAAATTAATCCCTCATCATACATTTTTTTGAAAACTTTTCTTACAGCTCTTGTAAGATTTTTATCCATAGTAAAAGAATCACGATCCCAATCGCAAGAAACTCCTACAGTTCTTAATTGTCTTTTGATTGTTCCACCGTATTCTTCTGTCCAATCCCAACATTCTTCCAAAAATTTATCACGACCAAGTTCATCTTTTGATTTTCCTTCGTTTTTTATTTTTTCTACAACTTTTGCCTCAGTCGAAATAGATGCGTGATCTGTTCCTGGAATCCAACAAGCTTCATAACCTTGCATTCTTTTATATCTAATAATAATATCTTGAATTGTATTGTTTAGGGCATGACCCAAGTGTAATTTTCCTGTGATATTTGGTGGTGGCATAACAATAGTAAATGGTTTTTTATTTTCATTGACTCTTGCTTTAAAATATCCACCTTCTTCCCATTTTTTATAAATTTCTTTTTCAAATTTTTGTGGTTCGTATTTTGTTTGCATATTTTCTCCTTATTTTCAAAATAAAAAATTAAAAATAAATAATAAAAAAAGTAACACAATTCTCAAGGACGAGATTATCGCGTTACCACCTATCTTCCTTTTTTATAAAAAAGGCTCTTATTTGCATTCATGCATGCTACATTAAACTATTTCAAAACAACCTTCATAGTTTCAATTTAAAGACTTTCACCAGCCGTCTTCTCTCTAAAAAATTTCCCCTACTACTCCTTTTTGTCAAAGTTTATTATTCAATTCTTTTTCTTATTATATTTTAAATTATTTTTTTGTCAATTTCACTTGTAAAAGTTAATGTTGAAAATTCAAATAATATATTTGTAAAATATTAATAATTATTAGTTTTAATGATTGAAAAATGTTTTCAGCTCTTGGATTTTTGATTAAAAATGCTATAATATTAATAGAATCTTATATTAAAGAGGTGACAGGATGAAGCTTAGTGTAAACATTATCTCTGATACAAGTGGATACGCTACAGAAAAAATTGTAAAAGTATCTCTTAGTCAGTTTAATGTTGAATCAATTACAAATATATATCCAGATGTAAGAGATATAGATTCTCTTAAAGATATATTAAATTTTATAATTGAAACTTGCGATAATTTCATTATCTATCACTCATTTCAAGATTCAAGGATGAATGTTTATATCAATGATTTTTGTGAGCTAAATAATATTACTTATGTTGATATAACCGGCTATTCCATAAGGGCTATTTCTAAAAAACTTGAATTAGAACCAAAGTATGCTTTTTCTGAAGAGTCCCTTTATGAAACTGACCGATTTAAAACATTAAATTCATTAGATTTTGCCATCAAATATGACGATGGCAAAGATTTTAGGTCACTTAAAGCTTGTGATATAGCAATAATTGGAGTATCTCGTTCTTCTAAAACGCCATTATCAATTTATATGGCAAGCAAGGGCTATAAAGTTTGTAATATTCCTATACTTTTAAATACTAGCCTGCCCGATGAACTTTTTGAAATTGATAGCAAGAAAATTTTCGGTCTAACTATCGATAAAAATATTTTAAAGTCTTTTAGGCAAGAAAGACTTAAAAGTTTGGGCTTATCTGGAAAAAGTCAATATTCAGATATAAGAGCCATTCAAAAAGAATTGGACTATGCCAAAGCGATTATGGAAGATTTAGATTGTGTAATGATTGATGTTACATATAAATCTATAGAAGAAACGTCTGATATAATAATTAATCATATTAACAGTAGGAAAGGGGAAAAAAATGACTGAAAAATATGTTTACAATTTTAACGAAGGCGACAAGGACATGCGCTCTTTGCTCGGTGGTAAAGGCGCAAATCTAGCAGAAATGACAAATATGGGAATCAATGTCCCATACGGTTTTACGGTTACAACAGAAGCATGTGCAAGATTTTACAAAGAAGATAAAAAAATTTGGGAAGATCTTAAAAAAGAAATAACAAATCACATCAAAGATTTAGAAGAACATAATGGAAAAACATTTGGTTCAACAGAAGATCCACTCCTTGTATCTGTAAGAAGTGGTGCTCCAATTTCTATGCCAGGTATGATGGATACAATTTTAAATCTTGGTTTAAATGATGATGCTGTTATAGGTCTTAGCAAAAAAACAAACAACGAAAGATTCGCTTACGATTCTTACAGAAGATTTATTCAAATGTTTGCTGATGTAGCAATGGGAATCAATAAAAATAATTTTGAAAAGGTTCTTAGTGCAAAAAAAGTTGAAAAAGGCGTAACAGAAGATACTGAACTTGATGCTAACGACTTAAAAGATGTCGTAGAAAAATATAAAAAAGTTTATAAAGATATTGAAGGAGAAGATTTCCCACAAGAGCCAAGAGAACAATTAGACAAAGCTATTACTGCTGTATTTGCATCTTGGAATAATGAACGTGCAATTTTATATAGAAGATTAAATGATATTGATGATTCTATGGGAACTGCTGTAAATGTTCAATCAATGGTATTTGGAAATATGGGAGAAACTTCTGGAACAGGTGTAGCTTTCTCAAGAAACCCTGCAACTGGTGAAAATAAATTATTTGGTGAATATTTAATGAACGCTCAAGGCGAAGACGTTGTAGCTGGAGTTAGAACACCAAAAGAAATTGCAACATTAAAAGATTCATTACCAGAAGTTTTTGATCAATTCCATGATACTGCAGAAAAACTTGAACAACATTACAAAGATATGCAAGATATGGAATTTACAATCCAAGAAGGACAATTATACTTACTTCAAACAAGAAACGGTAAAAGAACTGCTCATGCTGCAGTAAAAGTTGCAGTTGATATGGTTCATGAAGGACTTCTTAATGAAAAAGAAGCAGTTTTAAGAATTGATCCTAAAGATCTTGATGGTTTACTCCACCCTACACTTTCTCAAAAATCTATAAAAGAAAATGAACCTGTTGCTAAAGGTCTTGCAGCAAGTCCAGGAGCTGCTGTAGGTTACATTGCATTTACTGCAAAAGAAGCTAAAAAAAGAGCTGCAAAAGGTATAAATGTAATCTTAGTTCGTGAAGAAACTTCTCCAGAAGATCTTGAAGGAATGGTTTCAGCAGTTGGAATCCTTACAGCAAGAGGCGGTATGACAAGCCACGCTGCTGTAGTTGCTAGAGGAATGGGAAAATGTTGTGTATCTGGTGCTCATGAAATATATGTAAATGAAGATGAAAGATTCGTAAGAATTGATGGTAAAAAATATTCAGACCAAGACATAATTTCAATAGATGGTTCTACTGGAAATATTTACGTTGGAGCTTTAGAAACTGAAAATCCAAAACTTGAAGGTACATTTGGAGAATTTATGAGCTGGGTTGACAAATATCGTGATATGAAAGTAAGAACTAATGCAGATACACCTCACGATGCTAAACAAGCTTTAGAATTTGGTGCTGAAGGAATTGGTTTATGTAGAACTGAACACATGTTCTTTAAGGCTGATAGAATTTTCCAAGTTAGAAAAATGATTTTAGCTCACAATTTCGAAACAAGAAAAGAAGCTTTAGATAAAATTCTTCCAATGCAAGAAGATGATTTCTATCAAATTTATTCTCTAATGGGCGAAAGACCTGTTACTGTAAGACTTCTTGATCCACCTCTTCACGAATTTTTACCAAGAGGACAAGAAGAAATTAGAACTCTTGCTGAAGATTTAAATATGGAAATATCTGAAGTTAAAAAGAGAATCCTAGATCTTGAAGAAGTAAACCCAATGCTTGGATTTAGAGGACTAAGACTTGGTGTAAGATATCCAGAAATTTCAAAAATGCAAGCTCGTGCTATAATTCAAGCTGCAATGCATTGTCATGAAGATGGAATTAATGTTGTTCCAGAAATAATGATTCCACTTTCATCTGATGTTAAAGAACTTGCTTATGTAAAAGCTCAAGTAAGAGAAGAAATTGAAAAAGTATTTGAAGAAAAAGGAAAGAAAATTGACTACTTATTAGGAACAATGATTGAAATTCCTAGAGCTGCTATAACAGCTGATCAAATTGGAGAAATTACTGACTTCTTCTCATTTGGTACAAACGACTTAACACAAATGACTTTTGGTCTTTCAAGAGATGACGCTGGTAAATTCTTGGATCTTTACTTAGATAAAGATATTTTCGCAAAAGATCCATTCCAAGTTCTAGACCAAAAAGGTGTTGGTTTCTTAGTTGAAACTGCTGTTGAACGTGGTAAAAAAGCAAATCCAAATCTTCACTTAGGAATTTGTGGAGAACACGGCGGAGAACCTACTACTGTTAAATATTTATATAATGTAGGGCTTGATTATGTATCATGTTCTCCATTTAGAGTTCCAATTGCAAAACTTGCAGCAGCTCAAGAAGCAATTGAACATCCAAGAAATAAATAATTTAAAATTAATACAAAAATACCAGAGTTTTAAAACTCTGGTATTTTTGATTCATCAAGAAGGATAATATAAATCTAAATTCGAAAATTTTCATTTTCTACATTTTGTCTTTTATTATTTTTTCTATCATTTCTTTTACTTCTTTGTATTTGTCTTCTTTGTCGATCGCTCCTACTATTGGATCTCCAACTATATTTCCTTCGCTATCTACAAGGATTGATGTTGGATATGACATTATTGTTTCTGTGTATTTTTCAAGTTCGCTACCTTTGTCTATAGTAATATTTTTGTATTTTGCCCCTTGTTTTTCTAGGATTTTTTTAGCTTCTTTTATTGTATCTTCCTCGCCTACTTTGGCTTCTGAATTTATTCCTATTACTTGTCCACCCATTTTTTCTATTTCATCGTTTAATTGTTGTAATTTTGGAAGCTCTCCTACGCATGGTGCACAACCATTAAACCAGAAATTTACGAGTGTTAATTTTTTATCTTTGAATATGTCTTTTGTAACATCATTTCCATCAAAATCTTTTGAATTAAATGTTGGGAATTTTTTTAATTCTTTTGTTGAAACTGCTCCATCTTCTTTTTTGTTTGATGCACTTTCGTTTCCTGCTTTTAATTTTGTTATTTCTTCTTCTAATTTTGCAATTTCTTCTACGTCTTTTGTCAAAAGTTCATAGTCTTCTTTGGATAATTCATCTTTTGCTTTTTCTACTAAATCTTTTAAATATGCATCGTATCCTTTATCTTTATTATCTTCTGCACTTGACTTATCTGCTTTTGAAAATGCTACTTGCCATTGCTTATCGTGTGAAGCTAAGATGTCATTTTGTTTTTTCATCAATTCGTCAATTTTAGCTTTATTATCGTCCATCTTGTTTGACTTATTTGAATTGCTTTCAACTTTTTCTACTGATGATGGATTTGAGTTCATATTGTCTTTGTTTTCTTGTTTTGAACAAGCTGTTAATGCTAATACTAATGTTGCTGATAATGCTAATACTTTTACTTTTTTAAATTTCATTTTTTTCTCCTTTAATGTCTTCTTTTAAATTTTCTTTTTTATTTTCTTCTTTTTTCTTATCGAGTCCAAATTGATATTTGAGGGCACAGGTTGGACACGATGTGATACACATTCCACACCTTATACATTCGGTATGGTTTTGGTCTTTTCTAACGTCTACATCCATTTTACAGGCTTTTACGCATTTTTTGCAGGATATGCACTTGTTGTTGTCAAAATTTATTTTGAATAGGGATATTTTATTAAATAGGGCATAAAATGCTCCCAAAGGGCAAATCCATTTGCAAAATGGTCTAAAAAATATTATTGATAGGATTACAGTTATTATCAAAATTGTAAGTTTTAGGTTAAATAATGAACCTAAGCTTGCTCTTATTGATGTGTCTACTAAGGAAAGCGGGATTGCTCCTTCTAGAACTCCTGCTGGGCAAATGTACTTACAAAAATATGGATTGCCCATTCCCAATTCATTTACCACAAGAACTGGCAAAATAATAACGGCAACTACAAGTATCAAATATTTTATGTATCTTAATGGTTTTAATTTTTTTGTTGAAAATTTTTTGCATGGAATCTTGTGTAAAATTTCTTGGATAAAACCAAATGGACACAAAAATCCGCAAACTAGTCTTCCTACCATTACTCCAACAAAAATCAAAAATCCGCTTATATAATAGGAAAATTTGAATTTTGATGAGCCAACTACTGCCTGATATGCTCCTATTGGACAAGCTCCTGTTGCTGCTGGGCAAGAATAGCAATTAAGTCCAGGAACGCAAATCTTTTTTATATTCCCCCTATAAATTACTCCTTTAAAAAAATTAGGAAGGTGAATATTTGTCATAAGACTTGCTAAAATTTGGATTAGCCACCTAAATTTTGCTATAGTTTTTGATCTAATCTTATCCAATTCCAACACACTCCAGACATAATTTTATCGCCTTGCTAAAGACCGTATCTACTTCTCCACGGAAGGCTCCATAAGAAATAAAACCTATTGCAAGGATCAAAAATCCTATTTGTATATTTTTCTTTTTCTTAATTTCTATATCAATCACCTCTTTACAAATTAATAATAACAGATTAGATATAAATTTTCTGTTAAGATTTTCTTAACATATATTTTATTATGATTTGATATAATACTTATAAAGGAGAGAACATGAAAATATTAATAGTAGAAGATGAAAAAATATTAAATAATACAATAAATAAATCTTTAAAAGATGCAGGTTATGAAGTCGAATCCGCTTTTGACGGCTTTGATGCTATGGAAATGATAGAAATCGAATCTTATGATCTTATAGTTTTAGATTTAAATCTTCCAAATATGGATGGAATGGAAATTTTGAAAAATTTGAGAAAAGAAGATGTTGAAACAAAAGTTTTAATTCTATCTGCAAGAAGTCAAATCCAAGATAAGGTCGAAGGTCTTGATGCCGGAGCAAATGATTTTTTGCAAAAGCCATTTCACTTGGACGAATTAAAAGCAAGAGTTAGATCTCTTACAAGAAGAAACTTTATACAAAATAATACAGAGCTTTCTTTTGATAAGATAAAATTTGATAGTAAAAATAGGACGATTTTTATAGACAACAAAGAATTAAAATTGACAAGAAAAGAATCTGGAATTTTGGAATACTTGCTTTTAAATCAAGGAAGACCAGTAAGCCAAGAAGAATTAATTGATCACGTTTGGGATTCTAGCGTTGATTTATTAAGCAATTCAATAAGAGTGCATATATCTGCCCTTAGAAAAAAATTAAAACAAGAACTTGGCTATGATCCAATCGAAAATAGGATTGGAATAGGATATTTGTTGAGGAAAATAAAATGAAAAAAATGTCATTAAGGCTTCGAATCGCCATTTTAACAAGTATTTTGATAGCTCTTACAAGTTTAACCATGAATTTTTTTATGAACAAAACCGCATATTTTTATATAGATTCTTTGGGTGGATATGTCGATAAAATGGAAAACAAAGAAGATTTGTATATAAATATTGACAAGGATAAAATTGGCGATTTTGATACAAATTTTTCAGACCAAGTCACAATTACAAAAAATAATTTTTCAAAAAAATCTTGGATAATAACAAGTTTAGTTACAATTTTTGGAGGAATAATTTCATACTTTCTAAGCGGAAAATTTCTAGAACCCCTTGATAAATTCTCAAATCAAATTGAACAAATCCAGCTTAAAAATATAACCGATTACGAAGTAAAAGAAAATCCAATAAAAGAATTTCAAAAATTAACCAAATCTTTTAACCAAATGCTAGAAAGATTAAACGAATCTTACAAAAACGAAAGAGAATTTACAGCAAGAGCAGCCCACGAGTTGAGAACTCCCCTTACCATAATAAATTCACAAATCGACCTATTCGAAGAAGAAAATATGGATGAGGATGAAATAAAAAATCTTGTAACAATGATAAAAAACGAATCAGATAGACTTTCAAAACTTGTAACAAGCCTTTTAGATTTAAGCGAATTAAGGTCAGTTACAAGAAACGAAAAAATTGAACTATCATCTTTAATTGAAGAGGCTATTCAAGATTTATCATTTATATCCGACAAAAAAAATATAAACATAGAAAATCTTTGCCAAGAAATATATATAGAAGGAAGTGATTTACTAATCTATAGAGTATTTTATAATTTGATAGAAAACGCAATAAAATACAACAACAATAATGGATTTGTAAAAATTTATTCCAAAAAAAATAATGACTTTGCAGAAATTTATGTAGAAGATAGCGGAATAGGAATAGCAAATAGCGAAAAAGAAAATATCTTCAAAGCCTTTTATAGAATAAAAGCAAACGAAGAAATAGGCTCAGGACTAGGACTTTCCCTTGTAAAAGAAACAATAAAACTTCATAGAGGAAAAATTAAAGTTTTAGACAAAGAAAAAGGAAGCCTAATAAAAGTTTCCCTACCAATTTCTAATTTATAAATAATTTTAAGCACAAAAAAACTAGGCACAAAGCCTAGTCAGAACGTCGACAAACCTACTAATAAATTAGGTTTATCGACGCTTTTTCTATCCTTTTAAAATATTATTAAGTTATTCCGTGTTTAAGGGTTCAGCTCAAACTTGGGTTTGTTTTCAGTATTAGCTCTAGAAAACTAGGGCTTAAAATTTTAAAATCTTATTCTTATAATTATTATTTATTATTTAAAGGCTTATCTAATTCTTCGCCATTAGGTCCTTCATATTTTAGACCCCATCCTGTTAAAACAGCTATTAAAAACACTAAAAATAGCATTAATGTATATATAGACCCTTTTGCAACTGTAGATGGTGGTAATCCACTTAGAGCTGATCCAATAAATACGAATACACTTAGGAATGGAATATTATGTGGTATACCATGCGCAAAACCATCAAGAAGATTTGCTCTTCTATAAGGATGTATATCTGCTTTTTCTCCTAGTTTATTTGCTATTGGTCCAAATGTTAAAATAGAAGCACTTGTCACCCCACCAAATAATAGTGTAGTAAGAACTATTCCAATACCAATAGCTAATTCTGTACCCCTCACTGTTTCGCCTAACTTGCTTTCATATATACTATTTACTAATTTATCTAATGCTCCAGAATTTTGCAATACCCCCATGATGCCAAATACTGATATTACTAGAGTTACTGTTCCCATCATATTGGCTACTCCATCAGGTATAAATCCAACTATAGTGCCATCTTTTACGTGAAAAACATCTTCTAAGGTTATTAATCCTGTAGATAGTCCTACTATAGTTCCCAATATTATTCCAGTAGAAACAGATGCGTATATATTACTTGTTTTAATTGCTACTATTATTAGAATTACAACAGGTATTAGCATTAAAAGTGGTTTTGGATCAACTAAAATCTCAGACGCTTCATTTATTCCTCCATCTCTGCCACCTAATAATGCAAATAATACAAGTGTTATAGAGCCAGCAACAAGAGAGTATTTTAATCTACTCCCCACAACACCTGTAACATCAGCCGGCATTCTATTATGCTTAAATGTTTGAGTGTTTGATGATGCTATAGTTGTGTCAGATATAGGTGCGAGGTTATCTCCGAAAATACATCCACCCATTAATGCTCCTGCTAAAAACATTGGGTTTGCTCCTAAAGACACACCTGATTCATAGAATATAGGAAAAGCTGCAAATAAAGTTCCTATAGAAGAACCTGTCGCTGTTGAAAGAATGCAGCATGAAAGAAATGAAAAAGCTACAAATATTCCACCTTTCATTCCTATCTTTTCAGATAACCAAAGAAATCCTCCAGAAACATTTGTTGATTTCATCAATTGTGAAAAAATCCCAATTATAAAGAGAATTACAACTACTTCAATAGAAGTTCTACTAGATACACCATCAACTACAGAGTTCCAAAATTTATTAAAGTTTTCAAAATCTTTGACAAACATACTTCCAATTATTAAACCTATAAACCCACCAGCTGCAAGAACATGCATATCAAACACTTTAAATATTACAAATACAATCATGCATATTGCAAAAAATATTAACATTGGTATGAAGCTTAAAGTCCAGGAAATTTTAAACTCTAATTTATCTTTCATAATCAATCTCCTTTTATTTTAGTTTAGTTTTACCAAGCTCTATCAAAGCTTGTCTTATTTTGTGTAAAGCTTCTCTTGCTTCGTCATCATCTAAAATAGCTCCACTAACTATCCTTAAATAGCCTTCTCCTTCAGAACCATATGGTGATCCCTCATTTACTAAAATTTTTGCATTTTCAAGAATATAATTATAAACTTCATTAGAAGTTCCTAATTGTTTTACATTTATCCATGTTAACATACCACTTTCTGTAGGTAGTAATTTTGTTCCCGGGATATTTCCTAATTCTTCCTCAACTATATCTTTTCTTCTTTTTAATTTTTCATAAATTTCTGGTAAAATATTATCATCTTCTAAAGCAGCTATAGCTCCGAAGGATGATGCGGTAGATGTTGCTCCAACAACGCTAACTGCACTTCCATATAAAACATCCATTATATGATCATTCGTATAAATATATCCTACTCTGTAGCCACTTAGGCCTAGTCCTTTTGATAGAGAACATACTGTAATAGTTCTTTCCCACATTCCTGGAAGTGTACAAGGATGTACAAACTCAATTCCATCATATATATGGTCTTCAAAAGCTTGGTCAGAAACTAAAATTAGATTATTATCTATAATAAACTTACTCAAAGCCTCTAAAGACTCCCTTCTAAAAACAGTTGTAGTTGGATTGTTTGGATGTGTGATCAGTACCATTTTTGTCTTATCAGTTAAACGCTTTTTAAATTCCTTTATATCAAATTGATAATTGTTTTCTTCATAAATAGGTACTGATACTGTTTTTGCTCCTAGTAGTTTAGGATTTAAAGAATTATTAGGATAACTTGGATTTGGAACCATTACTTCATCACCTTTATCCAAAAAAGGCATCATTGCAAAAATTAATCCAGAGTCTGATCCTGGTGTTACTATGACATTTCTGCCTGGATCTATATTCAGTCCTGTTTGCTTGCTAACTTTTTTTGCTATTGATCCTCTTAGTTCTTTTAATCCAATTGGCATACTGTAGTGCGAAGGAAAACCAGTGTTTATAGCATCTACAGTAGCCTTCATAACTGATTCTGGAATTGCTGGATCAGGGTAAAACACATCAGCCCAAGCCATAATTTTAACACCATTATCCAATAATTTTCCAACATTATCTCCTACGTCTGCTTTGCTGACTTCTCCAAATAATCCACCTTCTACGTCCTTAAAAGCATCTGTCATTAAATTTTTAATGTTCATAAACCACTCCTCCTTAAAACGTTTTCTTATAATTAATTACATACTTCCTAATTTTTGAATATATCTATAGATAGTTTGAGGTGATAAATTAAATAGATTTGCCACACTATTAACAGAATCCTTTATATTAAAAATCCCTAATTTATACATAATGTTGATTGGATTTTTAATATTTTCAACTTCATTAATAGGTACATCTGAATCAGATTCCAGAATGCATCTTCTAATCGAATCATCTAGAAATTTATCTACTGAATCATTCTTATGATTGCTAAAATTTTCTAAAATATTGTCATCTTCAATATCATTATTGAGGTTAATAAGATAGTCTATATCATTTTTCATCTTTAACAGTTTAGAAATGTCATAATTTACACATAGAAGACCAATTAATTCCCCATTGTCATCTTTTATATAATAAGTACTTGACCTTGTAATTTTTCCTTCATTACTTCTTCCAATATAATTTACCACAGAATCTTTTGTTCTATAATTATCTTTAGTTATTATTGATAATGCATAATCGGTTATCCCTCCTCCAACTTCTCTACCAGTAATATGACCATTAGCTACAAAAATAATTGATTCTTTAATATTTTTTAAGTCATGAACTAAAACCTCACAATCTGGTCCGTTAATGTCTGCTATAAATTTTGCTATCCTAATATATTTTTTGAGTATCATTTGATTTTTTATATTATTTTCCATGACTTTATTTTATAATAATATTTTCTCATTGTCAACTATTTTTGATAATTTTTTCTCTCAATTGGCTTTTTACATAATAAGAATATAAATTTTAATCAAGTATGAGCTAATTTATAGCCCCTCTCACACCACTCGTGCGTACCGTTTGGTATACGGCGGTCCAATATTTTCTTGTATCATAATATTTATTACTGATGTATCTATTTAACTTTATTCTTTTTGTATCTGAACCTTGAAAGATGAATACTTCATTCCTTATGTTCCATCAAGTCATAGTACATCCTTTTCAAATATTAAAATAAATATCGTTCCCCTCTTCACTCTATTTCCGTTACAGAAACTTCTTTGCTACTATGGGTTCGCTGAATTCTAACTATTCATTATTACTACTATTTAGCTAGTGAGACCTCAAAGGATAAGCCCAATACTTTCATCGTTTACTTGTGGAATTTATGCTTTGGGTTTCCGGTTAACTTTTGGATCTTTATTATCTTATGCTAGCTTGACAACCTTTACTCCTTATATTCTGTTACTGTTAGTCAAGGCACAATTTCGATATTGCTTCTTCTCTCCTAGGTGTGACCATCTAAAACTTGAAAGTTGCTATTAGATACGTTGATAACTAAGATCTGTAGGATTTTCATCCCAGCACTAGAACATGCCAGTCATACATAAAAACAAACCATAAAAAATTGAGCTGAACCCTTACATCCATATTCCGGATTTTGGGATTCAGCTCAGAGCCTAGTTTTTTAATTAAATTTCTTCAGCATTTATAATTTCATCATTGAAACCGTCTTTGTAGTCATCATTTTTAACTATATGTTTATTAAATATTTTATCTATACCAACTGAGATTGCTGTATCTCCTGATATATTTGCAGCGGTTCCAAATGAATCTTGAGTTAGATATAGTGTAATCAATAATGATGCAAGCTCTCCTTCTGAAGGAATTCCTACAACTGGTAAAAATGGTAGTGCACTCATTACAGCTCCACCTGGTGCTCCAGGGGCAGCAACCATAGCTATTCCCAAAATTGCCATATATCTTAACATTAATAAATAAGAATGATCCATTCCATACATGGTTAAAATTGTAAATGTACAAGCAGTGATTGTAATCATTGAGCCTGGCATGTGAACTGTAGCTCCAAGAGGAATTACAAAATCTCTTATTCCCTTACTAACACTATTTGACTTAGCACATTCTAAGTTTACAGGAATTGTTGCAACAGATGATTGAGTTCCAACTGCTGTTAAATATCCTTTGATTTGGTTTTTGATTAAAACAAGAGGATTTTTCTTTGTATAAAGACCATTTATTATAAATAAAGCAGATATGTATAATAAGTGAAGAGCAATTACACACAAAAATATTTTCCAGAAAATTGAAAGAACTGCAAATACAGAGCCAGTAAATGCCATTTTTGAGAAATTACCAAAAATAAAAAATGGTAATAATGGAACAATAGCTGTTGATAAAACTTTTGTAATTATCTCATTAAATTCTCCAATTAAACCATAAGAATATTCTCCCTTACCATGTTTTCTTAACCAAGAAATTGAAATTCCCATCATAAAGGCAAAAATAATTGCTGATGTAACATCAAAAAATGGTGTGATAGGCACTTCAAAAAATGGATTAACTTCAATTTCACTTGAAGCTTGGATTTTAGCAACTTGATCTTGACTAATAAAAGCTGGGAAAATATTTGAACTCATTAAATAAGATAATGAACCACCAACTATAGTTGATGTATAAGCAATAAGAACAGTTACAGCAAGTAACCTTCCAGCTCCTTCTCCAAGATCTGCTATTCCTTTAGTAACAAAAGCGATTATCATAAGTGGGATAACAAAGTTTAAAAATGCACCGAAAATTGATGAGAATGTAACTGCAATTCTTACAAACCATTCAGGCAAATATAAACCAGCTAAAGTACCTAAGGCAATCGCTATCAATAATTTAGGTATTAAACCAAGTTTTTTCTTTTCAGATTTACTCATAAAAATTTAAACACTCCTTTTTTAGCTATATTTTTATGTAAAATATATAGCTCGTAACGTGACTACCTATCCATTATAGGACATAAAGAAAAAAAGTGCAAATAAAATTGCACTTTTTTAACAAATTATTATCAATTTTTCTTATTTTTGGTTATATTTTCTTTGAAGTTCAGAAATTAAATTATTATCATCAAAATAATTTATGCCCATAGCGTCTTTTACTTGTTCAAGTTTCATTTTTCCATAAGCACTTGCTTCTTTCGAACCATTTTCCATAATTTCAAATAATTTGGAAATATCTTTTTCATAATAAGCTCTTTTTTCTCTAACCGGAACAAGAAAATCTTCCAAAACTTTATTTAAGAATTTTTTTATTTTTACATCGCCGAGTCCACCACGTCTATAATGATCTTTTAATTCATCTAAATTTTTATATTCTGGCAAATATTTTTCAAAATGATAATCTTCACAAAAAGCATCAAGATAAGTAAATACAGAATTTCCCTCAACCTTTCCAGGATCTGTAATTTTTATATGTCCTGGATCTGTAAACATTGACATTACTTTTTTCTTTACTTCTTCTTTTGAATCTGATAAGTAAATACAATTATCCAAAGACTTGCTCATTTTTGCATTCCCATCAATTCCTGGAAGTCTTCTACAAACTTTATTTTCTGGAATTACTGCTTTAGGTTCTCTAAAAATTTCTTTGTAAGTACTATTAAATGAACGAACCAATTCTCTAGCTTGTTCAAGCATTGGCTCTTGGTCTTCTCCAACTGGAACAATATTTGAATCAAACAAAATAATATCTGAAGTTTGGCTAACAGGATAAATTAAAAATCCAGTTGGAAGACTTGTTTCAAAATTTTTAGATTTTATTTCGCTTTTTACTGTAGGATTTCTTTCAAGCCTTGATAGGGTAACTAAATTTAATAAATAAAAAGTTAATTCTGTAAGCTCTTTTACATAAGATTGAACAAAAAATGTCACCTTATTTGGATCAAGTCCAACTGATAAATAATCAAGCATAACTTCTGTAATATTTTCTCTGATTTTTTTTGGATTATCAAAATTATCTGTTAGGGCTTGAGCATCGGCAATCATAACATACATTTTGTCATAATTTCCTTCATTTTGCATTTTAACCCTATTTTTTAATGAGCCAACATAATGGCCCAAGTGAAGTTTTCCTGTTGGTCTATCTCCAGTTAAAATTATATTTTTCATTTTTTCTCCTTTTTAATAAAAAATAAGGGAAAGATTATTCCCTTCCCTTATTAGCTAAATATTCATCTATAAATCCGTCAATATCTCCATCCATTACGCTTTCAACATTTCCAACTTCAAAATTTGTTCTATGATCTTTAACCAAAGTGTATGGATGAAATACATAAGATCTTATTTGATTTCCCCAAGCTATTTGGGTGTAATTTCCTTGAATATCTTCAATTTTTTCCCTGTGTTCTTCTTCTTTAATTTGAGTAAGTTTTGCCAAAAGAAGTTTCATTGCTGTTTCTTTATTTTGAGTTTGGCTTCTTTCAGCTTGACTTGACGCTATAACACCTGTTGGGATGTGGGTAATTCTTACAGCAGAGTCAGTTTTATTAACATGTTGTCCACCTGCTCCACTTGCCCTATAAGTATCAATCCTCAAATCTTTTGGATCAATTTCTACACTCATATCATCATTTAATTCAGGAAAAATATCAACTGATGCAAAAGAAGTGTGGCGTCTTTTTGAAGAATCAAAAGGAGAAATCCTTACAAGCCTGTGAACGCCTTTTTCTCCTTTTAAATATCCATAAGCAAAAGAGCCTTTCACATGAATTGTTGCAGATTTTATACCACCAGCTTCTTCGTTATTTAAATCTGTTACATCAAATTTAAAATTTCTTTTTTCGAAAAATCTTGTGTACATTCTCATAAGCATTTCTGCCCAATCAGTAGCTTCAAGTCCACCAGCTCCAGCGTGTATTACAAGATAGGCATTATTTTTGTCATATTCTCCATCAAGCTCAGTTTTAATTTTAAAAGAACCTATTTCCTTTTTTAATGAATTTAAAATTTCTTCAATTTCATTTAAACTTTCTAAATCTTCATTGCTTTCTTCAATTATATCCAAAAGATCAGATTGGTCTTTTAATTCTTCTTCAAAGCTTGTAAAAGTTTTGAAATTATCTTTTTTATCTGACAAATCTGCCATTATTTCTTGAGCTTTTTGGCTGTCATCCCAAAAATTTTCTTCTAGAGTTTGTTTTTCAATTTCTTTTATTTCTGAATTTAGCTTTTCTGGGTTAAGATGAGAGCCAATCATATCTAGATTTTTATCAAGTTCTTTAATGATTTCTCTTAGCTCATAAATTTCTGCCATCTAATTACCCTTGATGTGTCCTTTTTTAGCTTCTCTTTTTAATCTTCTTCTTTCAGCTCTATTTGTTGCTTCTTCTGGATTTTCAGGATTTTCAAATCCTTCTTCATCAGGTTTTAAAACTTGTTTTCTTTCAATATTTTGTCTGATTTCAACACCCATCATAAGTCTTACAGTTTCTTCTTGGATAGCATTAGTCATTTCTTCATACATATCAAAACCAGTATTTGTGTAAGCTCTTACAGGATCATCATTTCCCATTGCCCTTACACCAATTTCTTTTCTCATTTGATCCATTGAATCGATATGTTCCATCCATTTTGTATCAATTACTCTAAGTAAAACAACTCTTTCAACTTCTCTCATGTTTTCTTCGCCAAATTGTTTTTCCTTATTTTCATATTTTTCTAAGCTTGTTTGGTAAATATAATCTATAAGTTTTTCTTGAGTAAAATCATTTATATTTTCAAACTTCAATAATTCAACAGGAATTGCAATTGATTTTAAATGGTTTAATAAAGCTACCATTTCCCAATTTTCTGGTTTTACTTGTGGATTTGTAAATGAATATACGGATTGTGAGATTGAATCTTTTATCATTCCAAGGATTGAATCTCTCATATTTTCTCCGTAAAGAACTTGTTTTCTTTCGTTATAGATTATTGTTCTTTGTTTGTTCATTACATCGTCGTATTGAAGAACTCTTTTTCTTGTTGCAAAGTTATTTGCTTCAACTCTTGTTTGAGCTTTTTCAATTGACCTTGTAACCATTTTTGAAACAATTGGTTCATCTTCTGGATAATTGTAGTTTTCTACAAATTTTGAAATTTGTTCTCCAACATTAAGCCTAATCAAGTCATCTTTTAATGAAATGAAAAATCTTGATTTTCCTGGATCTCCTTGCCTTCCAGAACGACCTCTCAACTGATTATCAATTCTTCGTGATTCGTGTCTTTCTGAACCAATTATATAAAGTCCACCGACTTCTCTAACTTTTTTGGCTTCTTCATCTATGCCAGGTTTTACTAGAGATTTGTAGTGTTTATATTTTTTTCTTGCTTCTAATATTTCTTGGTTATCTGTTTCTTGGAAGGAGTCAACTTGTTCAAGCAATTCTTCTGAAATTCCTTCTCTTTTCAATCTTTGTTTTGCCATATGATCTGCATTTCCACCAAGCATAATATCAGTACCACGGCCTGCCATATTTGTTGCAATTGTTACAGAATTTAATCTTCCTGCTTGAGCAACTATATCAGCTTCTCTTTCGTGGTTTTTTGCATTTAATACAACGTGTTTTATTTTTTCTTTTTTAAGAGCATTTGATAATTTTTCAGAATTTTCTATTGAAATTGTACCTACAAGGATTGGTTGACCTGTTGCATGTACTCTTTTAATTTCTTCAATTATCGCATTATATTTTCCATTTTCATTTATATAAACATAATCTACATCATCAACTCTTTGAATTGGTTTATTTGTAGGAATTTCTACAACGTCTAGATTATAAATTTCTGAAAATTCTTCTTCTTCTGTTTTTGCAGTACCAGTCATTCCTGATAATTTATCATACATTCTAAAGTAATTTTGGAAGGTAATTGTTGCAAGAGTTTTTGATTCTGATTGAACTTCAACGCCTTCTTTTGCTTCAATTGCTTGATGAAGACCATCTGAATATCTTCTTCCTTGCATAATACGTCCAGTAAATTCATCTACAATCATAACTTCGCCATTATTTACAACATAATCAATATCTCTTGTCATTGTAGTGTTTGCTTTTAGGGCATTGTTGATGTAGTGAGCAAGTTCAAGATGTTCTGGATCTGATAAATTTTCAATTCCAAAGAATTTTTCTGCCTTTGCTGTACCTTGTTCTGTAAGGTTTGATGATTTTCTTTTTTCATCAACTAAGAAATCCACTTTTTCTACAACAAATTCCCTATCAAATGGATCTTGATCTAAATCTTCATTTGGATCTAAAATTCTTCCTTCAAGGCCTTTTATAAATTCATCCGCTTTTACATAAGTATCAGTTGATTCATCGCCTTCTCCAGAAATGATAAGTGGTGTTCTAGCTTCATCTATTAAAATTGAGTCAACCTCATCGACTATGGCATAGTGAAGTCCTCTTTGAACCATATTATCCTTATAAATAACCATGTTATCTCTTAGATAATCAAAACCAAATTGGTTGTTTGTTCCATAAGTTATATCACAGTTATAATTTTTTTGTCTTTCTGAATTTGTAAGTCCATAAATTATACAACCTACTGTAAGACCTAAAAATGAATAAACTTTTCCCATCCACTCTTGGTCACGCTTTGCAAGATAATCATTTACTGTAACTATGTGAACGCCTTTTCCATCAAGGGCATTTAAATAAGCAGGAAGAGTTTCAACCAAAGTTTTTCCTTCTCCTGTTTTCATCTCTGCAATTTGTCCATTATGTAGAACAATTCCTCCAAGTAATTGAACAGGATAGTGTTTCATACCCAAAACCCTATCACTTGCTTCTCTTACTGTTGCAAATGCCTCTACCAATAAATCATCAAGACTTTCTCCCTTGTTTAATCTTTCTTTAAATTCATTAGTTTTATCTTGTAACTGTTTATCTGTTAATTTTTGCATATCTTCATCTAGTGCCAAAATTTTATCAACCAATTTTTGGTTGTTATCAATTTCTTTTTGACTAAATGATTTAAATATATTTAATAACGCCAAATCTTTCACCTCTAATTCTCTGTATATCCTACCCTTTTTATAAGCTTTTGGCAATAAGTTAGGATTAAACTATCACAAATATAATATTAAATGAAAATCAACAAATTGTAAAATAAATTTACAAATTTATTTATCATAATTTTCTTTTAAAAAATCAATCGCTTCTATATAACCATCAAAGCCCTTGCCTTTAATAGTTTTTTTGGCAAAATATGAAACATAGGATATTTTTCTAAAATCTTCTCTTTTATTTACATCTGTCAAATGCACTTCAACTGTTGGAATATTTACAGCTTTTAGTGCATCCAAAATTGCAATTGATGTATGGGTATAAGCTGCTGGATTTATTACGATTCCATCATACAAATTATAAGCTTCTTGAATTTTATTTATAATTTGTCCTTCAGAATTTGATTGGTATATTTCAATTTCAATGTCCTTTTCTTTAGTGTATTCTTTTATATATTTTATTAAATCTTTATAATTTTTTGAGCCATAAATATTTTTTTCTCTAATTCCAAGCATATTTATATTTGGTCCGTTAATTATCAATATTCTCATAAAATTTCACCTCAATTTCCTTAGCACATTCCAGCAAATTATTATTTTCCACCTCAAAATCTTTAAAACTGTCATATAATTTTTTTCTCTTTTTATATAAATCAAATAAATTATATTTTTTTGAAATAGGTCTTCCCTCTGTTTCTAGATTTTCTAAATTTCTTTTTACTTCTACTATTAGAGAATTTTCTTTTAGGAAATAATAATTTTCTTTTCTTTCAACAACACCTCCGCCACAACTTATAATAAGAGAAGTTTTTTTTGAAATTTCTTTTATTATTTCACTTTCTTTTCTTCTAAATTCGTCTTCCCCATATTTATTAAAAAATTCTTCAATATTGCCATATTTTTTTACAAATTCTAAATCAATATCGACAAGTTTTCTATTCATATTTTTTGCTAAAATTTTTCCAAGACTGGTTTTACCTACTGCTGGCATACCTATTAGGGCAATATTTATTTTTTCTTTATAAATTGATTTTTTTATTTTTTCAATCAGCGATTCATCAATTTTTTTATCTAAAAACAATTCGCTTGCTTTTACTGCTTGAGCAAGCAACATATCAAAACCTGTTGCATATTTTATATTTTTTTCTTTGGCACAAGCTATAATTTTTGTCATATATGGATTGTAAATTAAATCTACAACTGCCTCCAAATTTTTAAAATCATCAAGCTTAATTTCTTTTAAATATTTTCCATTATTTGGATACATTCCAACAGGAGTTGTATTTATTATAATTTCAAAATCAAAATAATCTTTTACATCTTTAAAATAAGGTTTATATTTTCTTGACAAAAATACTATTTTTTTCGCACCTTCATCTTTTAAAACTTGGATTACAGTTTTTGATGAGGCGCCTTTACCTAAAATTAAGCATTTTTTATCTTTTACATTTATTTTATTTTTTCTCAAATTATAAGAAAATCCATAATAATCAGTATTGTAGCCGTAAAGTTTTCCATTTTTATTTACAATTGTATTTACTGCTCCAATTTTTTCTGCTTTTTTTGAAACAAAATCTAGATACTTCATTACTGTTTTTTTATAAGGAATTGTTACATTTATGCCTTTAAAATCTTTTCTTTCAAAAAAATAATCTAATTCTTCTTCTTTTTTTTCAAAATATTGGTAATCATAAAAGGCTATTTTTTCGTGAATTATTTTTGAATAAGAATGAGCTAAACTTTTTCCCAAAAGTCCATATTTTTCTTCTTCCTTTTGTAAATTTTTCGATTGATCCATAATTTCTTGGAAAATAGGAAGAAAATATTCTCCGTATTCAGGGCTTTCCTCTTTTATTTTTTTTAAAATTTCTCGCTCTCTTTTTGGATCGTAAATTTTTTTATTATGGGAAATCTTGTAGGCTCTAACTTTTTTTGAAAGGTCAAATCTTTTTTCTAATAATTTTATAATTTCTTCATCAATTTTATTAATTTGATTTCTAATCTCTTTTAAATCTTCCATTTAAGCTCCTAAATACTCAATTTTCCCTCCTAATTTTTCAAAAGTTTTAAAAAATGAAGGATAGGATTTGTTTACTGCCTTATAATTTTTTATAATAATATCATCTTTTGCCATTAAGGAAGCGATGCTTGCTGCCATTACAATTCTGTGATCGTTAAATGAGTCGACTGTTCCAGATTTTATTTTCCCTGAAATTTTTAGATTATCTCCAACAATTTCGCATTTCGCTCCCAAATCATTTAGCATTTTTGAAGTTGATTCAAGCCTATCGCTTTCTTTAAGCCTCAATCTTTTTCCATTTGTAATGTAGGAAGTTTTATCTAGGTATGTTAGAAGAACTGCAAGTATTGGACAAAGATCTGGAATTTGAGAAATATCTATTTCAAGTGTCTTATTTTCATTTTTGCAAAGTTTTATTTTTTTTATAATATTTACAATTTCCCTATCTTTTTGCAAGGAATCTTCTTTCAAATTGTTAATTTTTATTTGAGAATTTATAAGATTTGCCCCATAAAAAAAGGCAGCATTTGACCAATCGCCTTCTACATAATAATTATTTGGCGATTTTATTCGTGGATTTTCTATAAAATAAGAATTATTTTCTTCTTTTACATCTACATTAAAATCTTTTAAAACTTCTCTGCTTATGTCAATATAGCCAAGCGATTCGGGTTTTTCTTTTAATTTTATCGATGTTTTTCCAGATAATTTGCTTGACGCAAGCATAATTGCGGTAATATATTGACTGGATTTATTTTCAAAAAATTCAAAATCGCCACCTTGTAAATTTCCTCTCATTGTATAAGGAATTTTATCAGATGAAATTTCAAGACCATGCTTTCTCAAATTTTTTATTAATTCATAATTTGGTCTTTGACTTAATCTTTCCTCTCCAATAATTTTTACCTCTTTTGCAAAATGATTTGCCACAGCTGTAAAAAATCTTAGTGAAGAACCCGACTCGTACATATCTATTGTGGCTTTTTCTATTTTTTCTTTTGGAGGAGTAACTTTTACAAAATTTTCAAATTTTTCAATCCCAACTCCCAAATTTATTAAAGCATCAATAGTTACATTTATATCTTTTGAAAATTCATTAATATAAATATTTGTAGGATTTTCGCAAAGACCTGCCAAAATCAAAGCCCTATGTCCATATGATTTTGAGGAAATGGCGTCAATTTCTCCTTCAAGCCTTGATGGATGAATTAAAATATTATCTGTTTTCATAAATTTTCCTCAAATCCTTTAAATCTATATTTAAAATTTCGCAAGTTCCAAGATTTCTCACAACAATTATATTTATCCTGTCATTTCTTGATTTTTTATCAACCATGCAAACTTTTAATATTTTTTCTGTATCAAAATCAATTTCTTTATCAAGATTATATTTTTTTAACACTTTTATAAAATCATCGTAAAAACTTTCGTAAAAATTTTTAACCATAATTTTCATACCAAGAGCAACCGCATGGCCATGGCTTATTTCAAAATTTGAATTTTTCTCTATAGCATGAGCAAATGTGTGGCCATAATTTAAAATTTGCCTAATACCAAAATCTTTTTCATCATCTTTAACCACATCTTTTTTTATATCCAAGCATTTTTTTATAATTGATGGGAGATTTTCGTAAGTTTTACTTACATTTTCTTTTGAAATTTCATCAAAAATAGACTTGTCCCTAATCATTCCATATTTTATAGCCTCAGCCAAACCATCATTAAAATAATAATCCGATAGAGTTTTTAAAAAATCTGTATCTATAAAAACTTTTTTGGGTTGGTAAAAAGTTCCACACAAATTTTTTCCTGCCTTCAAATTCACAGCAGTTTTTCCTCCAACTGATGAATCAATTGCTGATAAAAAAGTAGTTGGAATTGAAATGTAATCAATTCCTCTAAGATACAAAGATGCAACAAGTCCAGAAATATCTCCTACAACTCCTCCACCAAAAGCAATTACTAAATCAGACCTTCTATATTGATTTTGTGCAGCAAATTCTAAAATTTTTATCAAATTTTCTGTCGATTTAGAATTTTCTCCGTTTTTTATTATAAATTCTTTATAAAAAAATCCATCAAGCTCTTTAATTATTTTTTCTTTGTGGATTTTATAAACTAAGTCATCGCTTATAATTAAAATTTTTGAATTTTTATAATTTTCTTTTAAATATGTATTTAATTTTTTTATAATATTTGAGCCTATTTCTATTTCATAGGGATTTATCAAATCTACACTTAATTTCATTACCACATCTTCTTTCTTGTGTCATTTCCTTTTTTTAGTTGGGCTTTTAATTTATCTACGTCGTTATTTTTCAAATCATTTTTTAATTCTTCCAAGTTTTCCATCATTGTATTTATGTCCTCAATCAAAAAATCCTTGTTTAATAAAAATAATTCTGACCATAAGTTTTCATCAATCTTTGAAACTCTTGTCATATCTTTTAAACTCCCAGCAGAAAATCCATCATGGTAAATGCTTTTTTGATTTAATACATAAGCATTAGAAATCACATGACATAGTTGAGATGTAAAAGAAATCATTTCATCGTGTTTTTTGGGACTTGCCTTTACAAATTTATTAAATCCAATTTTTTTAAATAAAGAAATTTCCTCATCATCTAAATCATCAACATAAATCATCGAAGCATTTTTGTATAAATCTTTTAAAGAAGATTCAAAGCCATAAACTTCTCTACCAGCCATAGGATGAATTGATTTATATACGAAAGAATATTTTTCTGATAATTTTTTTATATATGGATACAAATTATTTTTTACTCCAGAAATTTCCATAACAGTTTTGGATAAGTATTTATAATTTTTTCCAACAAAATTTTTTATGGTTAATGGATTTAAACAAATAATTGTAAGATCCATTTTTTTTAATTCATTCTTATCTTCAATTATTTTTATACCAAAATTCTTGGCCGATTTTTTTGTTTTTTCATCAATATCATAGCCATAAACTATATTATCACTATACTCTATAAAAGCCTTAGCAAAAGAACCGCCCATTAATCCTAAACCAACTATAGCAATTTTTTTCATTATTTATCCCTCATATTTAAATATTTTTATTTATATTATATCAAAAATATTTTTAGTGAACACAAAAATACTGCTGCAAAATAATTTGCAGCAGCTAATTTATTTTATTCGGGAATAATTAATCCGTAATGTCCATCTTTTCTTTTATATACAAGTCTTGTTTTCATTTCTTCATCATCTAAGTATATAAAGAAATCGTGATTTAATAATTCCATTTGCATACAAGCTTCTTCATCGCTCATAGGTCTTAGAACTATTTCTTTTTGTCTTTTAATTTTTGGAATATTTTCTTCTTTTCCTTCTTCAATGTTATCAAAGGATTCAAATTTAATTGATTCACCATTTCTTCTATTTCTTTGTAATTTTGTCTTTTGTTTTCTAATTTGACGAACCAAAGCATCTATTACTTTATCAATTCCTGTTGAGAAATTATCATTTACTTCCTCAGCTCTTAAAATTGTTCCGCCTTTAAGAAAAATGGTTGATTCAACTTTTTTTAAATTACCTTCAGTAGAAAATTTGAGGTCCATTTCTTCTTCCTTGTTGAAATATTTGTCAAGCCTATCAAATTTTTCCTTAGCTTCTTCTTTTAAGCTTTCATAAACATTGATGTTTTTACCTTTAATATTTAATTTCATATTGAACCTCCGTCCTTTTGATATTATATATATACCCCCGTAAGTTTAATGTAAACCTTTAGTTTTTTCTTTATTAAAATTTATTGTATAATGAGATAAATGCAAGGAGGAAAAATGGAAAAAACAAAAATTAATGATATTTTAACTTATGATTTTTATTCAAGTCTTGAAATATCTAATGACGAAAAATATTTGGCTTTTTTAAAAACAAATGCTAATTTAGATGAAAATAAATACATTTCTTATCTTTATCTTTTTGATATAGAAAAAAATAAAAAATATAAAGTTTCTGATAATAAAAATATTGGAATTTTTATTTTTGATGAAGATGATAATTTAATTTACAAGGAAAAATCCGACGATAAATTTGATTATTTTTATAAAAAAGATAGGTCAATGGGAGTTGGAAGTTTAGAATTTAAAATTGATAAAAATGTTTCATATATCAAAGATTTAAAAAACGGATATTATTTGATAAAAGCTTCTGACAAATTAAGTGAGGACGAAAAGAAAAAACAAAAGGAAAATTCTTTTTATAAGGAAGTTACCAAATTGCCTTTTTGGTTTAATTGCATAGGTTATATAGATAATCAAAAACAAAGTCTTTACCTTTACAAAAAAGAAGATAAAAGTCTTCAAAAAATAAGAGATTTTGAAAATGAAAGTCTAAATGCTTTTGCAATAAATAAAAACGCAAATAAATTAGCTCTAGTTTTGGGAAAAAATGATAATAAAGTTTCAAGGCTTAGAGATGATTTGATAATTTTAGATTTAGAAAATAAGGAAGAAAAAATTATAATCGAAAATGAATTTGCCTATTACGATATATTTTTTAATGAAAAAGATGAAATTATTTTTGTGGCAAGTGATATGAAAAAAGGCGGAATAAATGAAGACGCCTTTATTTACAAAGGAAATTTATCTGGAGAATATAAAAAAATAAGTCCTGATGATTTTGATAAATCTTTTGGAAATTCAATTGGAAGCGATGCAAGGCATGAAGCTTATAGGACTTTTTTTTACAAAAACAATAAATTTTATTTTGTAGTTACAGAAAAAGAAGAATCAAAACTTTATTCCTTAGATGAAAATGAAAATATAAAACTTGAAATTTCTGATTGTGTTGAAGATTTTGCAATAGCAAATGATAATATTTATTATTTTGCCATGACAGAAGATAGAATTTCCCACTTAAAAGAAAAGAAAAATGGCAAAATTTTACTTGATAATAAAATAAATTCATCACTTGGAAAAATTGAAGAATTTTTCTATGAATCAAATGGTGATAAAATTAGAGGATTTGTTCTTTTGCCAGTAGATTTTGATAAAAACAAAAAATATCCTACCATTTTATCAATCCACGGCGGACCAAAAACAGAATTTTCAAATATTTTCCACCACGAGCACCAAGTTTTTGCAAATGATGGATATATAATTATTTATACAAATCCACACGGTTCAAGTGGAAATGGTGTAAAATATTCTGATATTAGAGGAAAATATGGAACTATTGACTATGAAGATTTGATGAATTTTACAGATTTTGCTATAAAAAAATATCCACAAATTGATGAAAATAATATGGGAGTTTATGGCGGATCTTATGGTGGATTTATGACAAATTGGATTGTTTCACACACGAACAGATTTAAGGCTGCAAATTCTCAAAGATCAATTTCAAATTGGACTTCATTCTATGGAGTTTCTGATATAGGATATTATTTTGCACCTGACCAAACAGGAGCAAATCCTTGGGATAATTTAGAAAAAATGTGGGAGCAATCTCCTATTAAGCATGCAAAAAATGTAAAAACTCCAACAATGTTTATTCATTCTGACGAAGATTATAGATGTCCATTAGAGCAAGGTCTTCAAATGTATACAAGAATAAAAGAAAATGGCGTTGATACAAAAATGTATATTTTTCACGGAGAAAATCACGAATTGTCAAGATCTGGAAAGCCAAAAGCAAGAATAAAAAGACTAGAAAAAATTAAAGAATGGTTTGATGGGTACTTGAAATGAAAGGAAAAATAAAATCAAAAAAAACTAAAAAATTTATTTTTACCCTAATCGAAAGAGCAAAGTCCCACGATATTATGACCTTGGCGTCTTCTCTTTCCTATTATTTTTTGTCAGCTGCAATTCCCATGCTTTTGGTTTTATTAAATCTTGTTACAAAATATATGAAAGGTAACGAAGATGTGATTGTAGAATTTATTGAGCTTTTGCCAGAAACAATAAGAGGTGTAATTTTGATGCTTGTAAAATCAATCATTAATTCATCATCAGTTTCCACACTTTCTACAATTACTTTAATATTTGCTCTTTGGTCAGCATCAAAAGGAGTTTCAAAAATAATTCTTGCAATAAATGTAGCTTACGGGCTTGAAGATGATCATTCCATGATAAAAAATAAAATATTTGGATTCTTATATACCTTTATCCTTATTTTTATCCTAATATTTTTATTTTTGCTAAGAATTTATTCAAATGGAATTTTAAACTTAATAGAAAATGTATTGCAACTTGTAAATTCTTCATTTTCTCTTGAAAAATTTACTTGGCTAATCAATTTAGTTTCAGGAATACTTCCGCCAATAATTTTAATTCTTGGTCTAAGCCTTTTATACAAGTGTGCACCTTACAATAATTCAATAAAAATAAGCTTCAAAGACGCCTTTGTCGGCTCAATTTCTACAACAATTATGATTACCATAACAAGTTTTGCCTATTCATTTTTCTTAAATAATATGAGCAATATGTCTGTTATTTACGGAGCTTTGGCAGGAATTATAGCCTTATTAGTTTGGATGTTTTTATTTTCATTGACAATAATTTTGGGAGCAGAAATCATTGCAGCCTATATGAAAACAAAAAATAAATTTACAGGATTAAATTAAGAAAAAATAAAAATTTTAAAATTATTGAATCATAATATAAAAGCTTTTGGAGTGATTTAATGAAAAAAGAACTAAGACGTTATTTTATAAATAACAGAAAAAAAATCCCAAAAACTGATAAAAAAATTTGGGATGAAAAAATAAAAAATAAACTTATAAAAAGCGAATATTATAAAAATGCCAAGTCGATTTTTATTTATTATTCAACAGAAGATGAAATTGATACAAAAAAAATAATAAAACAAGCTTTTTTAGATAAAAAGGAAGTTTATATACCAAAAATTATAAAAAAATCTGAAATGATTCCAGTTTTGCTCACTTCATTTGACGATCTTATAGATGGAGCATATAAAATAAAAACATCAAAACTTGAAAAAAGTTTGGAAAAAATAGATCTTACCATAGTCCCAGGACTTTCCTTTGACAAAAATAAATACAGGCTTGGCTACGGCGGAGGATTTTATGATTATTACATAAAAAATCATAAGTCCTTTTACATCGGTTTATTTTACCAAATAAATAAATCTTACAAATTAAATTTTGATAATTTTGATCAAAAATTAGATTTAATAATTACAGATAAAAATATATTCTAAAGAAAAAACTCTAAAGTTTTAAATAAAGCTTTAGAGTTTTTGTTTATATTTTAAAAAATTATAGTTATTATAGAAAAAAAAGAAGCACAGATTATAAGTAAATTCCAAAATAAAGATTTGTTTTTATATACCAAAACAAAATTTACAAAAAATATAATATAAAAAACAAGCATAATGAACTTAGCTAAATTTTCAGGCACATTATATCCAAAATAAGAACTAACTATAATGAAAATCATAGCTATAGCGAAAATCACCCTTATAGTTTTATAGTATAAATTATCCTTTAACTTTTCAAAATTCATATTATTTCCCCTCATTATGAAAAATTTTTGAGTTTTTATTCTTGATTTATATTGTAATTTTATTATAAAGAAAATCGTAATCATTATCAATAGCTTTTTTTAAAAATTTCTATTTAACTTCTAATAAAATTTTTTAGTAAATTTCTGATAGAATTTTTTATTTTAAAATTCAAAATAAAAAAAGACAGTAAAGATAAATTTTCTACTTAACTCTACTGCCTTTTTAATTTAAAATCTTAATATTTATTTTTTATTTTTTGGAACAAGTTTTTCCATTCCGCCCATATACATTTGTAATGGTTTTGGAATTTTAACTGATCCGTCTTCTTGTAATAAGTTTTCTAAAAATGCAATTAACATTCTTGGAGGAGCTACTACTGTGTTATTTAATGTGTGAGCAAAATAATTTCCCTTTTCGCCTCTTAATCTTATTTTAAGTCTTCTTGCTTGAGCATCTCCAAGATTTGAACATGAACCAACTTCAAAATATTTTCCTTGTCTTGGGCTCCATGCTTCAACATCACAAGATTTTACTTTTAAATCTGCCAAGTCTCCTGAACAACATTCGAGTGTTCTTACAGGAATTTCTAATGATCTAAAAAATTCTACTGTATTTTTCCATAATTCATCGTAAAATTTCTTTGAATCTTCTGGTTTACAAATTATAACCATTTCTTGCTTTTCAAATTGGTGGATTCTATAAACTCCACGCTCTTCAATTCCGTGAGCTCCAACTTCTTTTCTAAAACAAGGAGAATATGATGTCATTCTTAGTGGCATTTCGTTTTCATCTGTGATTGAATTTATAAATTTACCAATCATTGAGTGCTCACTTGTTCCGATTAAATATAAATCTTCGCCTTCGATTTTATACATCATATCTTCCATTTCAGCAAAGCTCATAACGCCTGTAACAACATCAGATCTAATCATAAATGGTGGAATGTGATATTCATATCCCTTGTCAATCATAAAATCTCTTGCATAAGAAAGAATTGCTGAATGAAGTCTTGCAATATCTCCTTTTAAATAATAAAAACCTGCTCCTGATGTATCCCTTGCAGAATCTAAATCAATTCCATTAAAGCTTTCCATAATATCAACGTGATAAGGAACTTCAAAATCTGGAGTTACATTTTCGCCAAATCTTTCAATTTCTACATTTTCGCTGTCATCTTTTCCTATTGGAACTGAATCGTCAATTATTTGTGGGATAACTTGCATTTTTTCTTTTAATTGGTCTTGGAATTTTCTTGTATCTTCTTCGATTTGAACAAGTCTATCGTTAATATCAGAAACTTCTTCTTTTACTTTTTCAGCTTCATCTTTTTTTCCTTGGCCCATAAGAGCACCAATTTGTTTTGAAGTTTTATTTCTTTTTGCTCTTAAATTGTCTCCCTCTGTTTTTACATCTCTTAATTTTTCATCAAGCTCGATTACTTCATCAACCAAAACTAATTTTTCATCTTGAAATTTTTTCTTGATATTTTCTTTTACGAAATCTGGGTTTTCTCTTACAAATTTTATGTCTAACATATTTCCTCCTAATTTTTTTACAATAAAAAAATCTCATCCCAAAAGGGACGAGATTATCGCGGTACCACCCAATTTAATGAAATAAATTCATTCACTTTAAATTTATAAGCTCAAAGACGGATTCATTAACTTTCACCAAAGATTTTCACCAACCATCTTCTCTCTAAAGGTTATTTTTAATTACTACTTCTCATCACAGCTTTATTCAATTAATAGTAATATACTTTTATTTTTATTTTTTTCAAACATTAACAAATTTTTCAATTGCAATTTGAGGAAGTCCTATATCACAAACTACAGTTTTATCCCTAAAATAATTATCTTCATAAAGACCTTTTTTTAAAATTTGCATACAAACAATTAAGTCGCTGTCAACGTATGTGCCATAATTATTTTCGCCATTTGCATCAAAACCAGATGGCAAATCAATAGAAATCGTGTAAATATTTTTTTCATTTATCAAATCAATTATATTTGCATAAATTCCAGAAACAGGTCTATTCAAACCCGTTCCAAATATCCCATCAACAATCGTATTTACCCTATCAAGATTTTTTCTCAAAAAATTCATATCTTCAATTGTTTCAATTGAATAAATATTTTTTGTAAGATTTTTACAAGCATTATAATTTATTATAAAATCTTTGCTTGCCTTGTTTTTATTTCCAATAATATAAATATCACAATCTTTAGAAAGAGCAAGTAAATTTCTAGCAAGAGCAAGTCCATCTGCTCCGTTGTTTCCACAAGAAACAATAAGAGCAAAAGAGTGTCTTATATCAAGATTAATATTTTCCATTACAGAAAGTGCTGCTCTTTCAACCAAACACAAAGATGGAATTTTAATTTCATTTATAGCATAGCTGTCAATATTTTGCATGGTTTCACGATCTACTAAAAGCATATTTTACTCCTAAAATAAAAGTCTTAAATCTTCTCCAAAAATTTCCATTACATGGCTTGAACCAATAATTCTTGAAAAAATCCTATCTCCATAAAACTCCATTAGCTCATCTTCAGAATAGTTTGATGAAAAAATAATTGGTTTTTTGTTAATCATCCTATCATTAACTATTTCAAAAAGATTTGATTCGTTAGAATTTCTGTCATTTTCGCTTCCCAAATCATCAATAATTAAAAGGTCAGATTCAAAAATCAAATCATACCTTTCCTTTAATTCCTCTTTTCTTTCAGAAAAAGCATACAAATAATCATTCATAAAAGAAAATAATTTTGTAGCTGTAAGGTAAATAACAGAATAATTTCTATCCAAAATTTCCTTGGCAATAGAATTTATCAAAAAAGTTTTGCCCCTTCCTACATCTCCAAATATATAAAGATTTTTATAATTTTTTGAGAAATTTTCAACATACGTTTTTGCATCATTTTGAATTCTAATTATGTTTTCGTAGGGACTAATTGGATAATCTTTGTAAAGATTTTTAGAATATAAATTTGCGTTAAATGTTCTAAAATTTTCTCTTTGAACAAGCCTACTAATATTTGATTGGGAATATTTTTTCTCTATTATAAGTTTTTTTCTACACCTACAAATTTGTGTTTTTACAAAACCTGTATCCTTACATATATCACAATGATAATGGATTTTTAAATAGTCTTTTGGGTAAGAATTTTCAAGTAAAATTTCTTCCTTTTGTCTATCAAGCTCTTTTAATTTTTTCTTTAATTCATCTACATTAATTCCTTCTTGAGCCTTTGTTATTGCCATTTGCCCAAGCGATGCAATAGTTTTGTCAATGACTTTAATTCTTGGGAATTTTTCATATATTTCTTTTTTTCTTTTTTCTTGTTCTTCTTTATTTTTTATTCTTCTTTTTTCAATTATTCTTGAAATATTGTCATTGGGACTCATCTTATATCCCCTCCTTCAAGAATTTTTTTAAATCTTTCTTCCCTTGCCTTTTGGGCATAAGATTTTTCATTTGGATTTTTATTTTTTGACCTATAAACTTTTTTTGCACTCTTATATTTTCTTGGAGATTTTTCTCTCATTAATTTCGCTCTTTCTTCTTTTATTTTTAACTCATTTAAGGAAAAAATACTTTGATCTCTCCAAGTTTTTAAAAATCCCATTACATATTTTACATCAACATTATTTACTTCTTTTGCTTGCCTAAAAGCTTCTGTAACAAGCTCAGGATCTTGTTTATATTCATCTAAAGTTTCGTGAATCCTCCTAATATCTTGTGGAGTAAGCTGTCTTTGAATAATTCTTTCAACCTGGTTAAACATTACAGATTTTCTTTTTGAAGTATCAAGCATATTTTCGCTTGCATTTGCCTTTGAATTTCCAAAATAAGCTTGTCTTAGAGAAATTATTTCAAGATAAAAAGTCCCATCTCCCCTATCTTTTTTCCTAAATACTCCCATATTTGTCCAATATGAAATTATTTCGTTCATTTTTTCATCATCAAAGGCAAGTTGTCTTTTTATTTTTTCTAAATCAACTTCTCCACTAGATTTTAAATCCTTATATAAAAGCAAAAAAACTTTTAGGCTATCTCCGTCTGCCATGGGTACGTATGTATTTAAAAACATATTTTCAAATGATGTTTCTCCCATATCCAAACTTAAATTTTGAATTTTAAATTCCAAATTATTACCTTCCATCTTTTCTTATTTTCATTTTTGTAATAAAACTATAAATTTTGCCATTTTTCATTAAAAAATATTGGTCATCAGGATATATTTCTTGATTTTCAAAAATTTCTATTGTATCGCCACATTTTTTAAATCCCAATTTTTCATACAAAGAAATTGCTCTTTTATTAAAATTATTTACATCAAGATATAGTTCATTAAATTTTAAATCCTCAAAATAATAATCAAGTAAGATTTGCATAGCCTTAAAACCATAACCTCTTGAAGTATATTGTGGATCAAAAACAATTCCCAATTCACTTTTTCTTAAAATCGGATTATAATTTTTTAGACCAATAAATGCAATAAAACTATCATCGTCAATTTTTCTTACTGCAAAATATCTTTTCCTGTAAATATTTACATTCATAAACCAAACTTCACAATCAATTTGAGAAAAATTTCCATAATTATAACCTTTTAATCTTTCATCCTCATTCATTGACCATTTTCTTAAATCATAAGCATCATCTAAGTCTAATTTTTTTAAATATATCTTATCGTCTTTTCCTATTATTTTCATTTTATTTTTCATCATGACTTAGGTCTTTAAAAGTTGTGCATTGTTTGTGGAAAAATAATTCCATAAGACCTGTTGGACCATTTCTGTGTTTTGCCAAAATTACTTTTGCTACATTAGGATTATCATCTACGTCATAATAATCTTCCCTATACAAAAGCATAACAACATCTGCATCTTGCTCGATTGCTCCAGATTCACGAAGGTCTGATAAAATTGGTTTATGATCTGATCTTTTGTCAGCCTCACGAGATAATTGGGCAAGAGATAAAACTGGACAGTTTATTTCTTTTGATAAAGATTTTAATCCTCTAGAAATTTGAGCAATTTCTTGTTGTCTATTATCAAATCTTCCCTCTCCAGTCATAAGTTGCAAATAATCAATAACAATTAAATCAAGTCCTTCTTCTGCCTTTAATCTTTTACATTTACTTCTAAGCTCTGACAAAGTAATTCCTGCAGTTTCATCTACATAGATTTCTTTTTCTTTTATTTTTGTAATTGCATTTATAATTTCAATCCACTCGTCAGCTTCCAAATTTCCTGTAATTATTTTTTCAAGATCAATCATTGAAACCATAGAAATTAATCTTTGATTTAATTGATAAGTTGACATTTCTAATGAAAAAAACGCAACTGATTTACCAGCGTTTGCTGCATTCCGTGCCATAGTAAGACCAAGAGCAGTTTTTCCCATTGCAGGTCTTGCTGCAAGTAAAATTAATTGAGAATTTTGAAGTCCTGATAGTTTATCATCAACACTTGAAATTCCTGTCGTAACTCCAGTTATTTTTCCTTCATTTAAACTTAAAAGTTCAAGTTGTTTTATTGTTTCATCCATAGTTTCAGAAACTCTTACAAGACCCTTTTCAAGATTTTTTTGGCTTATTTCAAAAATTTTTGATTCTGCCATTTCTATAACTTCTTTAGCATCTTTTTTTTGCTCGTAAGATTTTCCAACTATTTCATCACACGCGCTTATTAATGCTCTAAGGAGAGCTTTTTCTTTGACATTCTCACAGTATTGATCCATGTTTGGAGTATAAAATGAGGAGAGTGTTATCTCTACAATAAACTGCTCTCCTCCAACTTCCTCCAAGATGTTTTCTGATTTTAATTTTGATATAAGACTTACTTCATCTATTTTTATATCTTTTTGATACATATTAACTAAAGTCTTATAAATTCTTTGGCATCTTGAATCATAAAACTCATAAGGCTTTACTAATTGTATAGCCTGATCTATGGTTTCACTTTTTGTAATTATACAACCAATTATGGCCATCTCTGAAGAAATATCACTAGGCATTTGCCTAAGATTTTCTTCCATTATTCTGCCTCAACCTTCACTTTTAATTTTGCAGAAACTTGTTGGTAAAGCTTAATTGTAACTTCATAATCTCCAAGTGAATCAATGTCAGCCTTGTCGATTTTTTTCTTATCTACTTCAATATTTTTTTCATCAAGAGCTTTTTTAATATCCATATTTGTAATTGAACCAAATAATTTTCCATTTTCTCCAGCTTTTACCTTGATTATAACTTCTGTTTTTTCAATTTTTTCTTTATTTTCCATTGCAGCTTTTATGTTTTCATCTTCTTCTTTTTTTAGTTGTTTAAGATGTTCATCAAGCTTTGCTAAATTTTCTTTATTTGCTTCTACTCCAAGATTATTTGGTAAAATATAATTTCTAAAGTAACCTTGCTTTACATTTACAACTTCGCCTTTTTTGCCGATTTTTTTAACATCTTCAGTTAATATTATCTTCATTTTTTTCAACTTCCTCCTCTAAATATTCTTTTATAGCTTTTTTAAGCATAACTTCTGCTTCTTCTATACTCATATCAAGTTGGGTTGCAGCTGAAGTTAAATGTCCTCCTCCGCCAATTCTTTCCAAAATTAATTGAACTGAAATATCTCCCAAACTTCTTCCTGATATATGGATTTTATCATTTGATCTTGTCAAAACAAAACTTGCTTTAACACCTTTTATATTTAATAAATCATCAGCAGCTTGACTTGCTATTAAAGTTGAGCCATCCATTTCTCTATTAAAATGACCTATTGCAATAAAATCATTTACCACTGTCGAATCAGCTATTACTTCTGATTTGTATTTTACTATTTCAAAATCATCTTTGAACATTCTTTTTATTATAATTGAATCTGCTCCCCATCTTTTTAAAATTGATGCGGCTTCGAAAGTTCTTACTCCTGTTTGATAAACGAAATTTTTTGTATCAACAGTAAGTCCTGCAAGAAGGGCTTCTGCAACTGGAACTCTTGCCTTAAATGATTCATCAAAATAATTTAAAATTTCTGTTACAAGCTCGCTTGCACTTGATGCATAAGGCTCAATATAAGAAATTGTTGCATTTCTTATATAGTCATTTCCCCTTCTGTGATGATCAATTATTACAATTTGTTCTGTCTTATCAATTAATGATGGAGCTTCTGTAGAATTTTTTCTGTGATTGTCTGTCACAATTACCAAAGAGCCTTGATCCATCAATTCCAAAGCTTTTATTTCTGTAACAACATTTTCTCTAAATCCTTCCAAATCTTCAACAGTTCTATTGTAAATATTTTCTATTGGTTTGTTTACTTCATTTAAAACAAAATAACATTCTTTGCCAATACTTTTTATTCCTTCATAAATTCCAAGAGCTGAACCAAAAGAATCCATGTCTGGATTGTTATGTCCCATTACAAAAACTTTTGATGATGTTTCTACCATTCTTTTTAAAGCTTGAGATATAACACGACTTCTTACTTTTGAAATTTTTTCTGTTGCTTTTGATTTGCCACCAAAATATTCGTAATTATCGCCTTCTTTTATTACAACTTGATCGCCACCACGCGAAAGAGCAATATCTATTGAAATTCTAGATTCCTCGTAAATATCAATAGGTTTTGAACCTGATAAACCTACACCAACAGAAAGAGTTGGTTGAATAGAATTTCCTTTTTTAACTTCTCTTACCAAATCCAAAATTTTAAATTTACTATCATAAATTTTTTTGTAATCATCATAATGAATCATTACCATGTACCTATCATTTTCATATTTTCTTACCATGGCACCATATTTTTCAAAATAATTCATTATAATTCTATCAATTTCTCCAGTTAAAGATGATCTATCACTTGCCTTTGTAGATTGTCTTAAATCATCAAAGTTGTCAATATACATTGTCAAAACAACAAGGCGTCTGTCTTTAAATATTTTTTTGATATTCTCATCAGATGTATTATCAATTCCATAAACAAAAGTAAGCTCATCATCAAATTTTTCTCTTTTTATTGTAGAATAATAAAATTCATAAACCTTATCGTAAATATCAACAGTTATAGGATCCGTTGATTGTTTAGAAAAATCTATTTGGCTAAAATCTGTTATAAAATTATTTACACTTTTCCCTATTAAATTTTTCGCCTCAAACAATTCCTTAAAATTAGAATTATGCCACTTAATTGTTTTTCCATCTTCTAAAATAACAATAGGAAATGGCATTTGAAATACAACGTTTTTAGTTATTTCATCAAAAGAATAATCCAACTCATCAATATATGCTTGGAAAAAATCCTCATTATTATCATCTATTTTTTTAATATAAAAATATAATAAAACTACAAGGATAAGTCCTATAGTTGCAAAAATTTTCTCATAAAAAAACAAGATTATCGAAATAATTAGAGGTAAGATTAGTATAAAAATATAATTTTCTTTCGTAAAATACCTTAATTTTTCCTTCATGCTATCCTCGCTTTTCTTCTTAAATTCAAAAATACATCAATAAAACCTATTATGGCTATAATTTCTGATATGTAAGCAAATAATACAAATAATAAAAACCAATTAATTATTCTTGCTGCTTTGCTTTTCCTTAGCGATACAAAATAATCAATCAACAAAACCCCATTTACACAAAATAATAATTTAAAAGCCATAATTGAATTTAACAAAATAAATTCATTTGAAAAAGATAAAATTTTACATAATATTACTGAAATAATTAGGCAAATAAAAATATCTCTTAAATCTTTTATATCAATTCTAATTGTGTTAATTCTTCTTAAATCCCTTATATTTTCATTTTTATAATTCAAATAATTTCTAACAAGTTTTAGTGAAATCATGCTGTAAATCAAAGAAAAGAAAACAAAAACCAAAGGTATTGCTTTAAGACTTTTTCTTATTATTACTTTATTTATTTTGAAATTTTGATCTTTAAATATTTTTTCTGTCGCATCTACTAAAAAATTAAAATTAATATCTGACTTAGAGTAAAGATACCCAATAATTGTCAAAGATAAAACTGAAAAAATTATAGTAAGTACTTTCAAACTATACTTATCAGTTTTATTTTTCTTAATTAAATCATATAAAACATTTCCATAAATTATCATAGGAGACATTAAAAAAATAGTCATCCTTATATTTAAAATTGCAGAAAATAAACCTGTCGTAAATAAAAATATCATTTTATTTTTATCATTTAATTCCCACAATTTTATGGCAGTAAAAATTGGAATAAAAAATGCAAATACCAAAAAACGCGTTGATAAAAATGCTAAAACAACATTTATTAAACCAAAAATTATTGCTCCTAATTTTTTATTTTTCTTTAAATAATCATTCATAAAAATCCTTTCTATTTTTTAGGATGTTTATCACATAGATTATACGATTTTTGAAAAAAAAAGCTAACATTAAAAATCAAATAACCCCTAAAAATACAAAATGAAAATTTTGAATTTCAGGGGTTGATTTATGATTTTAATTAATTATTTTTATTTGATTTATAGTAAATATGGATCGTCTTCTGGTTTTATAAATTTTTTAGGATCATAGTCTGTTTTTATTTCTTTCCATTCTTTCATAGATAAATCTTTGCTAGGTTTATCCAATTCTTTATGAGCATTGTTTGCTTTATAATTTGCTTGTCTTGAATCCCTTTTACTTAATTCTAAATCAACATCGTTAATGTCAATTTCTAAAACCTTAGCAAGTCTTTCTCCATAATCTTTATCTGCTTGATAGCAATGATTTATCCATCTATGTTTAATTTGTAGCGTAGTATCTTTCATGTGTCTTGCAGTATTTTCACATAAAACTTCTTTTTGATCGTCTGTCATTGCTCTATAAAGCATTCCTGGTTGAGTGTAATAATCTTGATCTTCTTTTCTATAATCATATCTATAAACATCTCCACCATCTTGTTTTGGCTCATATCCCCTAGGATCTTCTTCCCAATTTCCATAAGAATTTGGTTCATAGTGATTTTCTCCACCAAGATTTCCATCAATTCTCATAAGACCATCTCTATGCCAAGGATGATAATCTTTTTTATTCATTCCCTTTGGAGAATTTACTGGAATTTGATTGTGATTAATTCCAAGTCTATATCTTTGTGCATCTCCATACATCAAAATTCTTGATTGCAGCATCCTATCTGGAGAAAATGAAATTCCTGGAACATTATTTCCTGGACTAAATGCAGATTGTTCTACATCTTGAAAATAATTTTCTGGATTTTTATTTAATTCAAATTCTCCAACTTCGATGAATGGATGATCTTTTTTTAACCACATCTTTGTTAAATCAAATGGATTTACTTCCATATTATTAGCTTCATCTTCACTCATAACTTGAATATACATCTTCCACTTAGGATATTTCTTTTTTTCTATAGCCTCAAAAAGATCTCTTTGATGTGAATCCGGATCCATTCCTTTTACTTTTTCAGCTTCTTGGTCTGTAAGATTTTGAATTCCTTGTTGGGATCTAAAATGAAATTTTACCCAAGTTCTTTCATTATCTTCATTAATTAAAGAATAAGTGTGAGAACCAAACCCATGCATATATCTATAAGATGATGGAATTCCTCTGTCACTCATTGTAATTGTTACTTGAAGAAGAGATTCTGGCAACGAAGACCAAAAATCCCAATTGCTATTAGGACTTCTCATGTTATTTTTTGGATCTCTTTTTACAACGCGATTTAAATCTATAAATTTCATAGGATCTCTAAAGAAAAATACTGGAGTATTATTTCCAACTAAATCCCAGTTACCTTCTTCTGTATAAAATTTTAGAGCAAATCCTCTAATATCTCTATCTGCATCTGCAAATCCTCTTTCTCCTGCAACAAGAGAAAATCTTGCAAACATTTCTGTTTTCTTTCCTACTTTAGAAAAAATTTTTGCCTTAGTATATTTGCTTATATCATTTGTAACTGTAAAAGTTCCAAAAGCTCCTGAACCTTTTGCGTGCATTCTTCTTTCAGGAATAACTTCTCTATTAAAATGAGCATTTTTTTCAAAAAGCCAAGTATCTTCAAAAACTATTGGACCTCTTCTTCCTGCTGTCATTGAATCTTGATTATTTTCTACTGGAGCTCCAGAAGCTCTTGTAATTTTAGGATTTTCGCCTTTAGTATTATTTCTACTAGGTAAGTTGTCTCCTAAATTATTTTTATCCATTGGATTTTTTTTCATATTCCCTCCTTCTTAATAAAATATTTTCATCTATTTTAAATATACCCTAAGAAGAACCTTTGAAACTTAGAAGATTAGAAGAAATATCTTTTAATAATTTAAAATATTTAAAATTTTATTTCTGTATTCAATAAATTTATCACTTGTCCTATCTCTTGGATAGTCCAAATTTATATCTACAACTTCTTTTACCCTACCAGCTCTTGGCTCCATTATTATAATTTTTGTAGACATATAAACAGCTTCTTCTACATCGTGAGTTACCATAATCATTAAATTTTTAATTTCTTGCCACAAATTTAAAATTTCATCTTGCAAATTCATTCTTGTAAAAGCATCAAGGCTTCCCAAAGGCTCATCAAGTAAAAATATTTCTGGTTTTGAAATCATAGTTCTAATCAACGAAACTCTTTGTGCCATTCCACCTGATAATTCTTTTGGATAAGAATTTTTAAATTCTATTAGTCCGACTTTTTTTAGCATTTTATCAATTTCTTTCTCATCAATTTTCTCTTCGTTTTTTAATGATCCAGAAAATCCTACATTTTCTCCAACGCTTAGCCAAGGAAAAAGCCTAGGTTTTTGAAAGACCATGCCCTTTCTTGATGACGGTTTATCAATAATTTTTTTATCTAATAAAATTTCCCCTTGGCTTGGTTTTATTAAACCAGAAATTAATTGTTTTTTTATTATGAAATCAATTATACGAATTCCTATTAATTTAGTAAAAATTAATTTTAAATTTTTTCCAAATAAAATTAATAATTGTAAATCAAAAAAGGATCTAAAATTTATAATTCAATATTTCTCCTTATTTTTATTTTTTACTTATGGTATATTAAAATTAAGAAAAAGGAAATGATAGTATGGAAAATAATAAAAAAATAAGCCTCAGCATTCTTTCTGATATTCATATTTTAGCAAGATCTTTGATGGCTAATAATAAAGAATTTAATATGGCTATCAAATATGACAGAAAATTTTTGGTTGAAGGCGAAGGGCTTTTGAAAAAAGCATTAGAGCTTGCAAGTCTTAATGATAGCAAATATATAATAATTCCTGGCGATTTGACAAAAGATGGAGAAAAAAAATCTCATCTTGAAGTTATGGAAATTTTAAAATCATGGACCTATGAAAATCCACAAAGAAAAATATTTTTAATTCCAGGAAATCATGATATAAATAACAATCAAGCTTTTGATTATAAAAATCTCAAAAAGACTGATTATATTGAACCTAGAGAATTTTTTGAAATATATGATTTTTTGTACAAAGATAAGGTTTTGGAATTTTATAAAAATTCTAATATTTTCAAATCTCATCTAGATTTTGTAAATAAAAAATTTAACAGAGATTTTAAATATTCTTATTATTGCCAAGGATATGGCTCTTATCTTGCAAGAATTGATAATAATTTAGAAAATAAAAATTCTTTAACTTTACTTTTTATTGACACTTCAATTTATTCTTGTGATTATGAACAAAATCATAAGGATGGCAAAACAAATGTGGTTGGAGCTCTTGATAAAAATGTTATGAAATGGGCGATTAAAAAAATCGATGAGGCTAAAGCCAGAAAAGATATGATTTTTGTAATATCTCATCATGCTTTAATTCCAAATTTTAGAGATCAAAGACTCGTCTTGGGACCTTTTATAATAAAAAATTGGAATGAAAAATATATTGACGATGATCCTAGAATAAATGATAAGCTTCCAATTGAAGTTTTGGCAGATATGGGGGTAAAATTTTTATTTACAGGGCACTTACATGAAAATGGAACTGCAAAATATAAATCTGTTTTGGGAAATGAAATATTTAATATTCAAACTGGCTCAACTGTAACCTATCCTCTTCCAATAAGACACATTAATGTTTTGGATGATATAGAAGAGTTCAATGGATTTTCTGTTGATTTAAAAACTCAATTAATCAAATCTTTTTCTTACGAAAATTTATCAGGAGAAACAATAAAAATAGAAAATTCAATTGCCTACGCTCTAGAAAATCAATTATCACTAAAAGATGTTTTGTTTAATTATGTTCATTCCATGGCAAAAAATCCTATGATTTCTGAAATGAATATTAAAAAATTTTTAATTGATAGGATAAACACTGCTTTAAAAATAAATCTTCCAAAAAAAGGATATATAGGAGAAATTTTAAAATTTTACAAGGATAAATTCCCAATTCATATTGAAAAATTAGGTTTTATAAATATTTTTGATGCAGATGGGGAAATGTTTATAAAAATAGATTCATACAGGTCTCACGCCATAATAAAAGCAAAGGACTTAGAAGAATGCCTAGAAATTTTGATTGAGCAATTTGAAGAAAAAATAATGACAACAGACAATATAATTTATTATTACGATAAGCTTATGAAAAAAGGTATTTCTATGCCAATTTCAAAAGACGGACATAGCTTATATGATTTTTCAAATTATATTTACCAATACAAGGCGCTTGATGAAAAGACAACTCCATCTTATGTAGTTGAATTTATGGCAAAATTAAATAATCCAAATTATTCTATCACAGACCAAATAATTGATTATTGCCAAGATGAGATTAATGAAATTTTTGAATTTTTAACAAAAAATATAAGATTTGAAATTGATGGTTCAAAAGATAAATTTTTTAATAAATTAGTTTCTATAAAGGGAATATTTTTTAATAGTTTAATTAAATATTTAAAAAGAAAATCAAATAATTTGTTCGACCTTCTAACTTTTATTTCCAAATTTATTTTGAAAAAAAGAAGAGTTGAAGGCGTCGACCTTGCAAAATATATAGTAAATTATAAAAAAATCACAAATATAAAACAAAATTTAGGTAAAAAAATGCTCGGAAGAGCAAATCTTAGATCATATATAATAGATTTAGTAAAATCAATCAACAACGAAGTAATTGAAACTTACGAAAATGAAGATTTAAATGAAAGAGATCATTATTTTTCTTATGTGGAATACGAAGATGAATAAAAAATGGGGCTTTTGTAGAAATAATTTAATCCTACAAAAGCCCCTAATTTTTTTAATTAAAAATCAGATAAATCTGCTTTTCTTTTTTCAAGGAAAGCTGTCATGCCTTCTTTTTTGTCGTGAGTTTCAAAAGTTGATGCGAAAGTATTTGCTTCTAATTGAATTCCTGTATGAAGATCAGATTCTACTCCAAGATTTATAACTTGTTTTGCAAGAGTAACTGCATAAGATGCTTTTGAAATAATTTTTTCTGCCATTTTTGTACAATAATCAATTAATTCTTCTTTTTCAACAACGTGATTTACAAGACCAATTCTGTAAGCTTCGTCAGCTTTTATAGAATCTGTTGTAAAAATTAATTCTTTTGCAATTCCCTTTCCAACAAGTCTTGGAAGTCTTTGAGTTCCACCAAATCCTGGAATTATTCCAAGACCAACTTCTGGTTGACCAAATAGAGCATTTTTAGAAGCAACTCTTATATCACAAGCCATAGAAATTTCACAACCACCACCAAGTGCAAAACCATTTACAGCTGCAATTGTAACTTGTGGCATTTCTTCAAGCATATTAAAAGTTTCATAGGCAAGCATACTCATAGCTCTTCCTTCTTGTGGTGTAGCATTTACCATTTCAGAAATATCAGCACCTGCTACAAAAGATTTTTCTCCGCCACCAGTAAGAATTAAAACTTTTACATCTTTTCTATCTCTTATATCTGAAAAAGTTTCATTTAATTCTTTTAAAGTTTCTGAATTTAAAGCATTTAATGCTTTTGGTCTATCAATAGTTACATAAGCAATTTCATTTTTTACATCTACTTTTACGTTATTCATATTTTCTCCTTTAAGATTTTTTTAAAAACGCTTTCTATAAATTCATCTTATAACATTGATTAATTTTTGTCAAGCAAATATAGTAAATAGAATTATAAATTAATTCGAATTTTTTTAAAAATTTGCAAATAAAAAATCCCCTTATCGGGGAATTTTTTAAATATTTAAATATCCTTGTGATAAAACTGGATCTTGGGTGAAATTAAAGTGCATTTTTAAAAGAGTTTTTTTGTCGCTGTCGTTTAAAATTATTGTTGAGTGAGCATCAAGTCCTTTTAGCTTATTTAAATTTTCGAGTGCCAAATGACTTACTGGATTTGTTGTTGCTGATATTGAAAGAGCTATCAATACATCGTCAACTGATAAGGACTCCTCTTTTTGTTTTAAAATATCTTCTTTTAATTTCAAAACCGGCTCTAGTATGTGTGGAGATATTAATGGAATTTCGTCATTTATTCCAGAAATATCTTTTAAGGCATTTAAAATACAAGCTGCAGGTGATGACATTAATTTTGATTTTTTGCCTGTAACAATTTTTCCACCACCAAGTTCAATTGCAAAAATTTCTGAATTTTTTTCTTTTTGTTTTTCTCTAGCTTTTATGGCAACTATTCTATCTGATGATTCTAAATTTAGCCCGCTCATCAAAATTTCTATTTTTTCTACAGGTTTAAAGTCGGATTTTGCAAGTTTAAAATCTACTAAGGCATTGTAATATCTTCTTATTATTTCATTTTCACAAGCCTTTATTGTTTCTTTCTCATCGTCGATACAAAAACCAACCATATTTACTCCCATATCAGTTGGAGATTTGTAAGGGCAAACTCCAGAAATTTTTTCAAACATTTGTTTTAAAATAGGAAAAGCTTCAACGTCCCTATTATAATTTACTGTTGTTTTTCCATAAGCTTCAAGATGATATGGATCAATCATATTTACATCATTTAAATCGGCTGTAGCTGCTTCGTAGGCTATATTTACTGGATGTTTTAAAGGAAGGTTCCACACTGGAAAAGTTTCAAATTTTGCATAGCCTGCGTTTATTCCTCTCTCATTTTCCAAATACATTTGTGAAAGACAAGTTGCAAGCTTTCCACTTCCAGGTCCAGGTCCTGTTATAACTACCAAGTCCCTACTTGTTTGTATATAATCATTTTTTCCAAAACCATCTTTGCTTATAATATGAGGAATATTATTTGGATAACCCTCAATATCATAAGTCTTATAATTTTTTATATTTAAACTATCAAGATATTTTCCATATTTTATAGCTGATGGTTGGTTATCGAATTGAGTTATTACTATTGAATTTACAAAAAATCCCAAATCCTCAAAAGAAGTTTTTAGCCTTAAAACTTCTGTGTCATAACCTATATCAAGATCTGATCTGATTTTATTTGATTCAATATCATTTGCGTTTATTACGATTACAATTTCTGTAATATCTTTTAATTTTTTTAACATTTGTAATTTAGAATCAGGCAAAAATCCTGGCAAAACTCTTGATGCGTGAGAATCATCAAATAATTTTCCGCCAAATTCAAGATACAACTTATCAAATTCTTTTATTCTTTCCTCTATTTTTTCCGACTGGATTTTTATATATTTATCATTATTAAAAGCTTTTTTTATCATTCCTACCTCCTAAATACAGATTATATTATATACTAGATGAAAAAATTTTTGAATATTTTTATAAAAAAAAGATGCGAAATATCGCATCAAATTTTTTATTTTATTTTTCTTTTACTTCGTATTTGTCCCAATTTTCAGTTTTAAATGTGTTGCCATCTTTGTCAATCCAATAAGCTTCTGCATTAAATTTTTTGACTAATTCTTTTCCTTCTTCCAAATCTTTTATAAAAAGAGCTGTTGAAAGAGCATCTGCATAGGCAATATTATCTGTTATTACTGAAACAGATTTAAATTTTGTTGATGGATAATTTGTATCTGGATCTATAATGTGATGATATTTTTTTCCGTCGATTTCAAAATATCTTTCATAATCTCCACTTGTTACAACTGATGTCTTATTTACAGAAACTACTGAAGCGTAAGGATGATCTTCTGATAGTGATGGATCTTTTATTGCAATTTTAAATTTCCCCGATGGTCTTGTAGGATTTTTTCCAATTATTGCAACATCTCCACCAACTGATAAAATTCCAGTTTGAAGTCCTTTTTCCATCAATTCTTTTTTTATTAATTCAGTTGCGTAGCCTTTTCCAATTCCGCCAATATCAATTTGAACATTTTTATCATTAATGTATGCTGTTTGATTTTTTTCATCTATTTCTATGGCATCTATATTTCTATATTTTCCTGCTTCTTTAAGCTCTTTGTCTGATGGAAGTTTTATATTTTCTGGATCTTTTTCACTTTTTTCTCTTAAATCAAGCCATATTTTTAAAACTCTGCCGTATGCAATGTTTATATCGCCATCAGTTTCCTTGTACCATTTTTTTCCTTCTTTTAAAATATCAATTATTTTTTTGTCAACTTTGACTTTTTCTTTTCCAGCATTTTCGTTTATAGTGGAAAAATTATTTACCTTATCAAATTTATCATAATTATTAAATAATTTATGATATTCTGCCATTCTTTGTTCAACTAAATCTTTGTATTTGTTAAATTCTTCTTCATTTTTGCAATAAGCAGTAAAAGTTGTTATTGTGTCAAAGTATTCATAAATTGTTGCTTCAAATTTTTTCAATTGATTTTCGTCAACATTATTTGAATTGTTTGAAGAAATTTTCTTATCATCACTCAATTCACTTTTAATATTGCTTTTTGCTTCCGGTTTAACTTTTTCAATTTTTTTATTACATGATGAAAGTGCTAAACATAAGCCTAGCACCACACAAGTCATTTTTATTTTTTTATTTTTCAAAATCTAATCCCTATTATATAAATCTATTACTACCATATCTTTATTTACTTTAATATCTTCTTCATTTGCCCAATTTAATAAAATAGCTCCAGCAATTTTTTCTCTAAATTCTTGTAGTTTATTTTCAAGTCCTAGCTCATAAATCAAATCCAAAAATTCCTCGTCAGCTGAGTATTCATTATAATTTTCAAAAAGCCTATCCCTATCGACGCTTCCCAAATAATCCATAAAAACTTCTCTTGCAAGTTTTTTATTTACAGCTTCGCGACCTGGCATACAAACAAATTCGTCCATATTATTTTCAATATCAATATAAGATTCTTCTATATCGTCATTGTTATCCATATCATCATTTATTCTTATCAAATCCAAAGTATCAAGATTTAACCAAATATTTTTTAAATATGAATTATCCCAAATTGTCCATTTTTCTACCAACCAAGAAAGATTGATAGCCTCTTTGTTTCTACTCATTTTCTTTTATTTCAAAAACTACAGCCTCATATTCCCAAAGCTCTAGCTCAAGATTTTCCCCCTTATTAATTTTTATATTTTCTCTTTTATATTTATCTCCACCATATTTTTCAGAAAGACTATTAATTTTCTCAACAAAAATTAAATTTTCATCATAAAAAATCGGATAAGATTTTTTGTAAGTATTAGTCATATTTAATACTACCAAAAATCTTTTATCATCTGCAAGTCTTTCGTAGGCAAAAACAGAATTTATATTGTCATCAACAACTTTCCACAAAAATCCTTTTTCATCAAAATCATTTTTGTAAAAACTTGGATTGTCCTTGTAAAGGAAATTTAAATCTTTTACAAAATTTTTAAAATCTGAATGTATTGGAAATTTTAAAATATCCCAATTTAAAGATTCATTTTCATTCCATTCATCAAAAGTTGCAAATTCATTGCCCATAAAATTTAATTTTTTGCCAGGATGAGTCATTTGATAAGTATTTAATAATTTTAATTGTTTAAACCTATCTTCATAAAAACCGTTCATTTTATTTATCATAGGTTTTTTTAGATGAACTACCTCATCATGGCTTAAAGGCAAAAGAAAATTTTCTCTGTAAAAATAAAACATAGAAAAATTAATTTTTCCTTGATACATATGCCTATTTATTGAATCAACTTCAAAATATTTGCAAGTATCATTCATCCATCCCAAATCCCACTTGTAATCAAAACCAAGACTATCTTGTGAATTTTTTTCTGTTACAAATTCATAAGATGATGAATCTTCTGCAATTTTCATGAAATTTGGATAATCATTTGAAAGATCTCTGTTTAATTCTTTTAAAAATTTAATATTATTAGGATTTACTCCCCTATTTTTATTTCCATCATAATAAATCATATTAGAAACTGCATCAATTCTTATTCCATCGAAATGACAATTTTCTATCCAAAAATTAATGGCAGATTTCATAAAACTTCTCACATGACCTTTTGAATAATCAAAATTCAAACTTCCCCATTCAGAATATTGCAAATCTTTATAATCAGATTCGTAAAGACTTGTTCCATCAAAATATTTAAGGGCATAATAATCTTCTGCAAAATGAACAATTACAAAATCAAAAATTACTCCAATATCATTTTGGTGGCAAATCTCTACAAATTTTTGCAAATCTTTTATAGAACCATATCTTGATGACATAGCAAAAAATCCTGAAACTTGATAGCCCCAAGAAGGATAATAAGGGTGTTCTGTAATTGGCATAAGTTCTATGTGAGTATAGCCCATATCTTTTACATAAGAAATTAATTTATCAACTATATCCAAAATATTTGGCATAGAATTATATCTTAACCAACTTCCCAAATGAATTTCATAAATATTTACTGGTTTATCAAAATTTTTTTCTCTTTTTTCCATCCATTTTTCATCAGAAAAATCATAAGATGTATCAATAATTTTTGTAGCAAATTCTGGAGACATATCAAAATATTTTCCATAAGGATCAAATTTTTCAAATCTATTTCCTTGACTTTCTATAACATATTTATAGTAATCGCCCTCTTTTGCCTTAATAAATTTATAAAAATATCCATACTTTTCATTTTTAAACATAGGAATTTCTTGCCAATTTGAAAAATCCCCTTTGATTAAAACCCTATCAGCTTTTGGAGCATATAATCTAAAAACATATCCATCATCTTTTTTTATTGAGCCAAAAATTTTATGGCCTAACTTGGAATCGCCATTTAAGTATGATTCTATTTTTTTATAATCTACATCAAGTAACTTCACTTCCATTTTATTCCTCAATCAAATCTTCGATATGCTTAATTAAAATATCTATTCCTCTAGTATTTTTTGCTCCTCTTGGAATTATTATATCTGCATATTTTTTTGTTGGCTCAACATATTTTTCGTGCATTGGCTTTACTTGTTTTATATATTGAGTCAAAACAGATTCCAAGCTCCTAGATCTTTCTTTAGTATCTCTTAAAATTCTTCTTTGAAGTCTTACGTCACTATCCGCATCAATAAAAACGCAAGTATCCAAAATATTTCTTATTCTCTCATCATACAAAACCAAAATTCCTTCAATAAGAATTATTTTTTTTGGAACAACATGAATAGTTTCTTTGCTTCTAGTATGAATATTATAATCATAGGTTGGCATATCAATTTCTTTTCCAGCCTTTAAATCCAAAAGATCCCTCAAAAACATTTCATTGTCAAAAGATTCCGGTTTATCATAATTTAATTTTTCCCTATCTTCAAAACTAAGATCATCGTGTGATTTATAATAATTGTCATGTCCAATTACATACAAATCTTTAGAAAAATAATTTTTTATATATTCAACAATAGAAGATTTTCCACTAGCAGATCCGCCTGCTATCGCTATAATTTTTGTATCCATAATTAATTTACTTTATTTACGATTTTACCATCAAGAAACTTATATAAATTATCAAAAACAATTTCACATCTAATATCCATAGCTTCTTGAGTTAAAAATCCTACATGATTTGTAAGCACTGTGTTTTTTGCATTTCTAAGCGGATAATTTTTATCAATCGGAGGTTCCATATCAAAAACATCAATGCCAGCTCTTAACTTGTCTTCATTTAATAATTTTGCCAAATAATCATTGTCAACAATTGGTCCCCTTGCACAATTTATCAAAATTGCCTTATCTTTCATAAGATCAAGCCCATTTTGTCCAATAAAACCACAAGTTTCTTTGTTTTGAGGAAGATGAATTGTAACAATATCAGAATTTTTCAAAAGCTCATCAAGGCTAACATACTTTGCACCAAGATTTTTCACTTCATCTTTTTCACTTCGACTATATGCCAAAATATTTGCACCAAAAGCCTTAAATAATTCAATAACTCTTATTCCAATTTTTCCTGTGCCAACAACTCCAACAGTTTTTCCTTTTATAATTTGACCAATGACCTTAAAAGATTCATCTTCATACATATTTTTTCTGTTTTCATTAAATTTTCTCATAAGAGAAATTGTAAGACCAAGCACTAGCTCAGCGACAGAATCATCAGAATATCCGCTGGCATTTTCTACAATAATATTTTTTTCATTGCAAGCTTCAATATCAACATGATTAAAACCAGTGAATGCCACATCAATTAATTTTAAATTTGTATTTTCAATTACATTTTTTGAAAATTTATTATTTGTAATTATAGCCACATCGCTGTCTTTTAATCTTTCAATTATTTTTTCATCATCAGATGCGCTTTTTTTGAAATATTGAAATTCATGACCAAGTTTTTCTATTTTTTCCTTATGACTTTCAATTATTTTATCATCAACGAGCAAAGGATCTATTAAAGAAATCTTCATTTACGCCCCCTTTATATTTTATTAATAATTTTTTATCTTGATATTATTATACCTTAATTTCGACTATTCATAACAATGTGAAAAAAATAAAAAATCAATGCTTATTTATTTTAAAAATCAAATTATTACTAACAACAATATAAAATACTATTTGTAAAAAAATTATTTTTATTATTTTTCGATTTAGCACAAATTTGAAAATAAACTAATCAAAAACATTTTAAATAATTTAAAATAATTGCACTTTATCAACGATATTGATATGATAGTGACAAGAACAGAGATAATTATAAAACTTTGATATAAATTAAAACCAATTAAAAAGTCCTTGACTAAATTTAAGTATGCTAATATAATATATACATACTAAATGAACGGTTCAAGTGCGAACCCAAAAGAGGACTTTCAATTGAAAGTTCTCTTTTTTTATTTACTACGTGGAGAGAAAATGACTAAAGAATTTAAAAGTATTGATGAACAAATAAATATATTGACTTCTAGAGGTCTATTATTTGAAGATCAAGAAAAAGCAAAAATCAATTTAATGAGATATGGATATTATGAAATAATAAACGGATACAAAAATCCTCTATTAAAAGAGGAAAAAACTGATAATAGCGAAGAAGTTTATAGAGATGACTCAACTTTTGAGCATATATTTTCACTTTATAAAATGGACAAAGGACTTCAAGAATCTGTTAGAAATTCTTCTATGACTTTTGAACAAATAGTAAAAACGGCTTTAGCTTATCATATATCTGAAAAATATGGCCATGATGATAAAATTTATTTGAATAAAAAATATTACAATTCAGGAAAAATAGATAAATATGGCAAATCACAATTATTTTATCTTTTGAAAAAGTTTAATAAAATCAGAAATGATGATCTCCAGCCCTATAAACATTACAGAGAAGACCATGGTCATATACCAGCATGGATATTATTAAAAGGTGCAAGTCTTGGAAATATAAAAGTTTTTTATAAACTTCAAAAAAATGATATTAAAACAAAAGTTATAGAAACTGTATTGGGAATTCCACCTATACTAAAAACAAATACTTATCCTGATTATATATACAACTACTTCACATCTATTCTAAATATTTCACATTCATTTAGAAATATAGCTTCACATGGAGGAAGAATATACAATTATAAAGCTAACTATATACATACACCCTATATAAATACAATACACGAGGATATGGGAATTTCTAAAAATCAATTTAAAAGAAAAAAACTAGGAGTTAATGATCTTTATACTCTTGTTTACTTTTATAAATTACTAGATGATATGGCCCCATTTATCCAACTTTCAGTGGGAATAAAATATTTTATTAAGAAACATTTGGAAATATACCCAGAAGATAAAGAATACATATTAGAACAAATTGGTGTACCATTTAAAATTAGAGAAAAAAGTATTGAATATATATTTTAACTAGATATATAGTCTCCAAGGGGATTTTATATAAATACACAAAAAAGGAAGGAAGAAAAAATGAACAAAAAAGTACTAATTCTAGCATTATCAATCTTAATGCTAACAGGATGTGGGAACAAGACAGATGATACTAAAACAGCAGAAAGCAATAAGGCTTCTGTAGAAAGTACAGAAAAAGTAAAAGATGATAATAAATCTAATACTAAAAAAGAAGAAAATAAATCAAAAGTCTTATCAAAAGATGATGAATGGATTGTTGATGGACAATGGAAATTAAAAATATTAGACGTTAAAACTACAGATGATAGAAATGAATTCAGTGAAAAAGAACCTAAACAAGTTGTAGTAGTTTCTTATACTTATGAAAATATAGGATATGAAGATGATGTGATGGATGGATTATTTTTAACACCAGAACAAATTATAGATGAAACTGGTAGTGTTGGATATATTTATCCTGGAGAAACAACTCATAACCCAGATGAAATTCCAGTAGGTTCAAAAATTGAAATAGCAGAAGAAGTATTTGGACTAGATAACGAAAGTAAAGAAGTATCAATAAACTTTGTACAATATGATGGAAATGGACAAAAACAAAAAGCAACTTTTAAAGTGCCAGTAAATTAGCAAGCAAAAAAAAGACTCTAGCGCTAACCACCACAAAAGGATAGAGTCTTTTTTTGCTTACAGAAATTGCTTTCTATTTGTTTAGTATCTTATACTTTAGAAAAATTAATAAATAGAAAATAATGTATATCTTATGAAATGAGAAAAAAGGAAATTGAAAGCTATAATTATAAGTAAATCATTAAAAATATCAATAGACTCTTTATAAATTTTGACAGATTTATGACGCCAAATTCAATAATATCACTACTCGTCCTATGAAAACAACAAAGCTAAATAACTTGATATTATTATACTATTATGTTAAATTTAATTAAAGAAAGGAATTTAATATGGCAGTTGGTATATCATTTAAAAATGGAAAATGCTTGGAGGCTATTGAATATTATTGCGATATGTTTGACCTTGATCCGCCCGAAAAAATAATCAGATATTCTGACTTTGAACAGTATAACTTTCCCGAAGAAATCCGAGATCGAATTTATAATTCAAAATTAGAAATTTATGGAAATAATGTATATTTATTTGACACAACTGATGATAAGCATTGGACAAGTGGAAATAATGGAAGGGTTGTTATTGAAACAAATAGCGAAAATTTATATAAGGCTTATTCAAAACTTGAAAAGGAATCAAAGGTATTAATGCAACCCCAAACAATTAATAAGAAATTATTTACAACCTTGATCGATAAATACAAGGTATTTTGGCAAATTATTGCTACAATTTAATTTATTTTAAAAAAGATTCTTACCCTTATTGGCAAGAATCTTTTTTCTTTTTATTTCTCAATTTTTTAAAAAAATTTTGCAAAAGCTCTAGGCTTTCTTCTTTCATCAAACCAAATTCTGCATCTAAATAATGCAATTGGCTTCTATCTCCTGTAATATTTGTGTTTGAACCGCACGCTCCTCTTTTTACATCGGCAAGACCTATAACTAATCTTTTTATTCTTGAATTTATTATTGCTCCAGCACACATGGAACAAGGCTCCATTGTTACATACATTGTGCAATCTTCTAATCTAAAATCTCCAACATACTTACTCGCCTTGTCAATTGCAAGAATTTCTGCGTGTTTCAATGCAGATTTTCCCTTATAGGTATAGTTGTGACTTCTTGCAATTATTTTTTCATTTTTTACAATCACACAACCGATTGGAACTTCGTCTTCTAATCTTGCTAGTTTCGCCTCGCTTATGGCTTCTTTCATATAAAAAATATCATCCATTTATTTCTCCACAATTTTAAAATATTTTAAAGTTTTTTTCAACAAAAAAAGCTATCGCTCATTTTTTAAAAATTTGCAATAGCTAAAAATATTTGGCGTCCTGAAGAGGATTCGAACCTCCGACACCCGCCTTAGGAGGGCGGTGCTCTATCCAGCTGAGCTACCAGGACCTACCCTAATAGTATAGCAGAAAAGATAGAAAAAGTAAAACTTTTTCTATCTAGCTATAATACATTCTACCAAAAAATTACAAGCATCTGATACTGTTCTTTTTACTCTAGTAAAGTTAGATGCCTTTTGTTGATCTTTTTTGCTTATCAAATTAACTTCGTATGATTTGTCCTTATATTTTATGTAAGCCTTGCCGAGTTTTTCATTTTTTTTGATTGGTGCTTTTATGTCTTTATTAATTTTAATTTTCACACTTGGCATTGCTTTGTCTTTAATTATAAAGCCAACTGTTTTTTCTGGATATAATTCTACATATCCTTCTTTTACAGAATTAACTTTTATTGAATCGCTAGGCAAATCTTTATCTGTAAGTTTTTTATAATTAAAATATCTTGAAACGTAATAGATCAAATCGGTCATAGCTGAATTTCTAAATTCATTTTCTTCGGCTCCCATAACAATTCCTATTGCCCTAAATTCATTTTTTGGATCAAATTTGTTCATATCGATGGTTGTTGTAAGACAATGACCAGCTTCTTCTGTTGTTCCTGTTTTTAATCCATCAACGCCTTTTATTTCGTCCCTAAGTGGAATAGTTGATTTTTTGTGAATATCTTTTTTATTATCATTAATCTCATTTATTTTTGAATATTCTAAAATATCTGGATACTTGTCAACAATTATTCTTGTAAGTTCAAATAAATCTTTTGCAGATGATGAATTTTGTTTATCATCTTCCGTATTTATTCCTGATGCATTGTAATATTTTTGACTTTTCAAATTTAATTCTTGGGCTTTTTTATTCATTTCATTGGCAAAATTAGCTTCACTTCCTGAAATTGTACTTGCCAAAAGATTTGCACAATCATTGCCACTAACTACCATAAGACCTGTGAGCAATTCTTTTATTGTGTATTGTTCTCCTTCTTTAATTCCCATTGCAGAATATTCTGGGCCTGTTAAGTCTTCAGCTTCCTTAGTCCCTTTAACCTTTGTATCAAAAGAAATTTTTCCACTTTCGATTGCATCTCTTGCAAGTAAAAATGTCATAAGCTTACTCATTGATGCTATTGGATAAGTTTGATCTGCATTTTTTTGATAAAAAATATCTCCACTTTCTTGATTTCCAATCAAATATGCCTTTACAAATTTATCAGCACCAACAATATTATCTCCTTCTTTTGCTACTGTATCATCAGCAAAAGTTTTGATTGGAGAAAATATAAACAAAAACGCCAATAAAAATGCTATAATTTTTTTCCTTTTCATTCATCCCCCTATACTTGTAGCGATTCCATTTTTTTGTAATTTTTTCTCAAAAGCTTTAGTGTATAAACATCATCTTTTTTTGGATAAGAAAAATCAAATTTTTCAGAAAGTTGCATACCAATTTTTCTAAACAATTGGCAAGCTGCAAAAATTGCCCCATAAATTTCAGTAATATCATTTGTTTTAAAGGTCAATAACAATTCTTCCTTAATATCAGCTTCCAAAGTATGAATTAAATTTTGTCCATACTCCCCAGCATCTTTTCCCTTATTAAATTTGTCAATTATATACCAATTTAATAATTTATATAGATAATCCCTTACATTTTGCATTCTATAACCTGCACTAATAAGATCTCTTGACATAAGATTAAAAGAAACATCCAAACAGCTTGAAAAAAAGTTCTTACAACACTCATCAAATTCAAATTCACGAGCAAGACTATAAACAATATTTTTCTCACCAATTTCTTCTTCTAAATTCATTTTATCACAAATAAATTCAATACTTCCCGGACACAATTTTATAAAATCATTTGCCTTATCTTCCACAATTAAATTTATGGAAATTTTTGTAGAATCATTAGTATAAAGTTCGAACTTTGTAAATTGTTGATTTTTTTTATCAAGCTCAAAAGAATCTTTTCTTTTATTAATCATTGCATAATCATCAAAAATATTTTCCAAATCTTCTTTTATTTTTGAAATAATAATATCACTCAAAACAAGATAAATATTTGCAAAATATTCATTATTATTATCTTCCTTTACAAAAAAAATCGCCTTGACTTTTTCATTAGATTTGGAATAATCTTTTAATTTTTCTATAATATAACTTTTCATAACCACATCTTTCTTTCTTACAAACAATTCTCCTATAAACTAATTTTACCACAAATTATAAATCTTTATAAGAAATAATTATTTATAAAATTTTAAAAAATCTTTCAAAACATTTGCAGTCATTCCCCATATCACAGGTTTTGTATTATAAAAATAAAAAGTATGGTATCTTTGCCAAAAATTATAATTTTTTCCATTAGGAATTTTTTCAAAAGGAAAATCTTCTGGCAAATCCATTTTGAGTTTTGCCGTATATTTTTCTGGAGGATTTTTTTTCAAATAATCAATAGAAACCGTAAAAATAGAATCAACTTCCATATTATAAGAAATATTTTCAAAATTTTTATTAATTCTTCCATAATAAGCTTTGATTAGCCTATTTGAAGAAGACAAAATCATAGAAGAATAACCAATCAAAGAAATATCTTTTTCGTCCAAATTTAATTCTTCCCTGCATTCCCTAATGGCAGCCATCTCAAATTCTTCGCCCTCATTTACTCCACCACCAGGAAAAGAGACTTCGCCAGCTTGGGAAATGAGATTGCTCCTAACTTCAAATAAAATATGGTCTTTCCCATCAATATTAATTATAGGAATAAAAACAGCATATTTAGATAATTTTTTATAAAATTCATCATCAACTTGTAAATTTTTCATAAATTTTTTCTCCTTATAATCACTATACTATTTTTAAAATATTTTCTATCCTACACATTTATAAAAATATTGGTATAATGAAGATAAATAAGAAATAAGGAGATATTATGTGGAAAGAATTTAAAGAATTTATTTCAAAGGGAAATGTAGTTGACTTGGCAATAGGTCTTATTATGGGCTCTGCTTTCACTGCGATTGTAACTGCAGTTGTAGATGGAATTTTGATGCCAATTATTTCAGGGCTTACAGCAGGAGTTGATTACGAAGATTTGGCAGTTAATTTTTTTGGAGCAAAATTACAAATAGGTAGCGTTATAAATGCAATTATTACATTTTTAATTATTTCATTATTCCTATTTTTAATTGTAAAAGCATTGAATAAGGCAAAAAAAGAAGAAGTTGTAGAAGCTACAACAAAAATTTGCCCTCATTGTAAATCAGAAATTAATATAGAAGCAACAAGATGTCCAAATTGTACATCAAAACTTGAAGGATTTTCTGAAGAAATTAAATAATTTTTAAAAAATAAAGCAGGCATAAAGCCTGCTCAGACTGTAGACAAAGTAGATGAAAAATGCAACTTCATCTACTTTTTTCATGCG
>OGTS01000045.1_pt1 | contig 87086 bp, 85 predicted proteins | sample 1574681 | NCBI WGS metagenome assembly OGTS01 (sample SAMN03295829, study PRJEB24534) | human gut metagenome | isolation source: fecal sample 4 from infant 4 | host: Homo sapiens | place: USA: Pittsburgh, PA | collected 2014-07 | reverse complement strand
ATTTAATAATTTACTTTATTTATTATATTTTTTTAATCATTTTTTAATTTCACTTAAATAGTAACTAATATGAATAAATCACTATATTTTCTATTTATGTTATACTACTTTATATACATACATAAAGGGGGCACACATTATGGTATTACATCAAAATATAATAACAGCTTATGTGGGTACGTATACCAATAGTAAAAGTAAAGGGATATATCGCATAAACTTTAACAAAAACTCAAAAGAAATAGAGAGAGTGGATCTTGCTTATGAAGTAGAAAATCCAACTTATCTCGCACTTGATACTGAAAGACACATACTTTATTCTACTTGTAAAATAAATGATAAAGCGGGGGTAATATCATTTAAGTACTGGCAGGAACAAGATAAGCTAAATCTAATAAATTATAATCTTTCTGAAGAAAAACAACCCTGTCATATAAGTACAAATAATGATAATCAAGTAGTAATTTCATCAAATTATCATGAAAATAAGATGATAGTTTACAATACTTTAGAAGGTATCATACTAAATTACCCATCTATAGGAACGCATACACAATCTGATTCTGATGATAAATTAATTGAAAATCCTCATTTTCACTGTTCTATGTTTACTTTTGATAAAAAATATATAATCTCTACCCAATTAGGTATTGATAAATTAGCTGTTTATGAGTTACTCAATGGTACACTATCAGAAAAATCAGAATTAAGCTATCATTTCCCAAAGGGAACAGGTCCAAGACATATTACTTATGTTAATTCAAAATACATCTATGTTTTAAGTGAATTAACATCCGAGATTTTTGTACTTAGATACAAACCATCTAATAATAATATCTTTGAAAGCATTCAAGTAATAAGTACTATGCCATTAAACTATGATGGTAAAAAAAGTGGAGCTGCAATAAGAATTCATCCAAATAAAAAATTCCTTTATACATCTGATAGAGGAAATAATTCTATAAGCTTATTTTCAATTAATTCTACAGATGGAAAACTAAAATTGTTAGAAACTGTATCATGTCAAGGTGATTCTCCAAGAGATTTTCAAATAGATCCAACTGGTAGTTATCTTTTTGTCGCAAATGAAAAATCAAATAATATATCTGTATTTTCTATTGGTCCATCAACTGGAAGCCTGACATTTATGAATTCTCATGAAATTTATTCACCAACATGCATTGAGTTCATTTAACAGATTACAATAAATAATAGCATTAGATTGACTATTTCCAAGTCAATCTAATGCTTTTTTATATTATTAATAATTTTATCATTGAAAACCTTTTTACTTTTTGACATACCTATTGATGTTTACTATAATAGAAAAAATAATTTATTTAGGAATACAATGATATATGATGATAAGTATAAAATGAGCTCATAAAACATAACATATAACATTATTTTATGGACTAACTGTCTGTTAAAGTATTCTATAGTTATAGGAGGATTTTATCATGACAAAACAAACTTTCATTGAACAAATTAAAGCATCTACCAAATCAATAAAATGTGACTTGGTGATTAAAAATATAAATATAGTTGATGTATTTAATAAAAATACCTTTATTGATTCTATAGGTATAAAAAATGGGTATATAGTTGGTATTGGAGACTATGAAGGAACGGAAACTTTTGATGGAACGAATAAATATATATGTCCTGGTCTTATAGATGCTCATTGTCACATTGAATCAAGCTTAACCTCTCCAGCTGAATATTATAAAGCTGCTCTTTTAAATGGCATTACTTCTGTTATTGCAGATCCACATGAAATAGCTAATGTACTTGGTCTTGATGGTATTAAATTCATGCTTGACTCTTCTGAAAATATCCCATTTGATATGTATTTTATGCTTCCTTCATGTGTTCCAGGAACAGAATTCGAAAATTCTGGAGCTGTATTAAATGCAAAAGATTTAGAATCTCTATATAAAAACGAAAGAATACTAGGACTTGCAGAAGTTATGAATTATCCAGGAGTAATTAACTGTAGTGAAGATATTATTAATAAACTTTATGATGCCATTAATAATAATAAAATAATTGATGGACATGGAGCTGGTCTTACACCTATGATGGTAAATTCTTATAGATGCGCAAATATATCTACAGATCATGAGTGTATTTCTAAAGAAGAAGCCCTTGAAAAAATCCGAAGAGGTATGCATGTGTTAATAAGAGAAGGCACTGTAGCGAAGAATCTTAAAGAATTACTTCCTGCTGTTAATGAAAGTAACAGTTCACGCTTCTCATTATGCACCGATGATAAACATATTGATGATTTAATGAAAAATGGTTCAATCAACACTTCCATTATTGAAGCTATAAACTTTGGTTTAAAGCCTGAAACAGCCATATCAATAGCATCAATCAACACTTCTTCCTTATACAATATAAAAAATAAAGGTGCTATTGCCCCTGGATACATTGCAGACTTTATTATATTAGATGATTTAACTTCATTTAAAATAAATAGAGTTTATAAAAAAGGTTTGCTCGTAGTAGATAAAAGTAAACTGCTAACTAGTATACCAATAAAAAACACCCTTAAAAATCTTAAAATAACAAATTCAATAAACATTCCTATTTTATCTAAAGATAGTTTTAAAGTTTCACTTACTAATGATTCTGCAAAAAAAATAAATATAATTGAAATTATACCAAACAAGCTTGAAACAAAACATTTACAGTACAATCAAAGTGATTTATATAATCAGAACGTAAATACTTCTGGTACTTTCAATTTTGAATCCTACTTAAAAAATGATCTTGTTAAAATAGCAGTAATTGAAAGACATAAAGCAACGGGAAATATAGGTCTCGGAATATTAAAAGGACTTGGTCTAAAATGTGGAGCAATTGCTACAACTATCGCCCATGATTCTCATAATCTTATAGTAGCTGGTACTAATGATAATGATATGCTGTTTGCTGTACAAGAACTAAAAAAAATTGGTGGTGGAATAATTGTAGTTCAAAATGAAAAAATTCTTTCTTCCATAAAACTTGAAATTGCTGGATTAATGACATCAAGATCTTATAGTGAAATAGATTTTGAGCTAGAAAGTCTTCACAATAGTATAAAAATAGTAGCACCCAACATTAACTTTAACCCATTTTTAACACTTTCATTTCTCTCACTTCCAGTTATTCCTTCAATAAAAATAACTGATAAAGGTTTATTTGATGTAACAAATTTTAAGTTTATAAAAATAATAGAATAAAATAATAGATGAGTTATTGGATATAAAAGTCCAATAACTCATCTATTATTCCACATCATACACTATCTCTGTAATAACTATAGACAACTCCTCTAATAACGAAATCTTATTGCCAATCCTACTCTCCCTTGGTCCACTAATTATTCTTAATATTGGTCTAAGAGGAAAATTAGGAATAGTTTCTTCAACTCTTGCTATTTCTTCTGTACTTAACCTTACTACAGTTCCTTTTGGAAAAGGTATTATTATTCTACAAAATACACTTATCAAATTATAATCAAACATCGTTCCTGCATTTGACATTAAATATTCTAAAACATCACTTGGAAACATTGCTCTTTTGCCTGGAAGATCTGTAGATAAATTGTCATATGCATCTGCAATACTCACAATTTTACTTAAATCAATTATGTTTTCATCAGTAAGTTTATCTGGAAATCCAAGTCCATCTGGACGTTCATGATGCTGCAAAACAATAAGTTTGCTCAAACTATTAATATTATATGTACTTGATAAATATTTATATCCAAGTCTTGGATGATGATTTAGAATTTCAATTTCACTTTCTGTAAATTGTGTTTCCTTTTCCATCAATCTTTTAGGAATAAGTGATTTTCCTATATCATGTATAAGTGCGCCTATACATAATGCTTCTAATTTTTTCTTTGAAAACTTCATAGCGATTCCTATAGTTAACGAAATAACTGCAACATTAACACAATGAGAATACATATAATTATTCATACTTCTAATATCAACTAATGCTAAAACTAAATCTTTATGACTTAATATATCCTCTATTATATTTTCTGCCATCTTTCCTATATTATAAAAATAGCTTTGTTCCTGCCATGTATAGTCCTGCTCACTATTTCTAAATGAATTTCCATTATTAAGTCTTCCTATATTTGAAAATGCTTCTTTTATAGTTATTATAGCTTTCTGCCTTATTTCAGGCTTTATGATATCTTCAATTTCCTCGTTGCTATATTTATCAACTATGTATATAGATAGAATGTTTATTTCTTTTATTTTTGTTATAGTATTTTCTCTTAAAACTACTCCTGCTCTTAAAAGAAGCCTTCCATCTATGTCATATATAGTTTTTCCTAATACAGTATTAGGTCGTACTTTTTCAATCGGAACCAGCCTCATAGCTGCTATTCCCCCCTAAAATGATACAATTATAAATTTTCCCAAATGTCTAAATAATTATATGTACACCATTTATCTCAAAATGCTTATATTATTTATCAACCCATAAATCTACAACTTATTTTTTATACGTGTTTTTGCATTTTTAAATTAGCTCATATATAATCTTTAGATATGTTCCAAAATTCAGGAATAATATAATAATTTGTAATTTTAGTTAAACCATAAGTTAGAGTATTATATAATTAAAATTATATTTTCTTTAATTTACCGAAATTTATTTCTAGTATAATTCCACTAAACTCTTACTTGTTTATTTCTTTAGATCCTGCTTTTGTTCTTATCTTTTAATCATTTTTCATTTGAAACATTTGGATTTATTTTTTGAAGCAAAAGTTTTAAAGCTTTTCCTCTTCTAATTATTATATTCGTGTACTTGTAGTAAATTTGAATAGATTAAATAAATCTTTTTTTACTTTTAAGAAAAATTATTATGGAATATAAAAAATAAATAATGCATATCTCTATATTGAAGTAAAAATATCCATTATTTATTAAATACAAACTATTTTATTCCTTGTAATGCAGCAATATTTAACAAACTCCAAGGCTTGTTAAAATGTGGCTGAAAAAAGAAATCTGTCATAGAAAGTTCTTCAATTGTCATTTTATTTTGTATAACAACAGATAAAGTATTCATAAATTGTGTTAAATCAATTTTTGAAATTATCTGACCTCCAAGTATTCTTCTAGAATCCTTATCAAATACTATTTTTAATGTTGCAGGTTCATAAGTCGGCATAAATTCTGGTCTATAATTATCTGTTATCAATACTGAATCAATATTGTAATTTGTAGTCAATCTTGCGCTTTCCTCTGTAAGACCTGTAGATGCTATACACTGTTCATATATCTTTATTCCTGATGTCCCCTGAGTCCCCATATATTTTATCTTTGGTTCTTCTATATTAAGAGCAATTAATGTGCCCATTCTTACTGCATTAGTTGCCAGTGGTATATATCTAATATCTTCGGCTGGATTATAAATAACACTACAACAATCACCAGCTGCAAATACATTTTCTTTACTTGTTCTCATATACTCATCTATTAAAATAGCTCCATTATCTAATGTTTCAAGCTTTCCTTTTACAAGAGTATTGTTAGGTACAAAGCCTATACATAAGATAACAAGATCACATTCATATTGATTTTTATCAGTTACTACATGTGATACCAGTCCATTACCTTTAAATTTCTGTACCTTCTCTCCAAGTACAAGATTAATCCCATGACTTTCAAACTCATTTTCTGCTATATCTGTAAATTCTTTATCTAGATATTTTGCCATAATTCTTTCTGCAGTATCTATTAATGTTACTTCTTTACCTTTCATTTGAAAAGCTTCAACTAATTCAACACCGATATAACCGCCACCTATAACAATTACTTTTTTAGAATTGTTACTTTTCTCTATTATTTCTTTTGCATGATCATAATTTTTACATAATAAAATATTTCCAAGATCTCCACCTTCAAATTTAGGTACAACAGGCCATGATCCACAAGTTAATATTAATTTGTCATAATTATCTTCAAACTCTTCATTACTACCTACAATTTTTACTTTTATTTTTTTCTCATCAAAATTTATATCTGTCACTTCATGGTTCATATTTGTTTTGACACCCATACTAGCTAAATTTTCTGGCGAATTATAAAATAATTTTTCTGGCTGTGTAACTACACCACCAACACTTAATGCTATTCCACATGAAAGGAAAGAAATATTATCATTTTTCTCATATACAACAACTTCATAATCTGAATGTAATTCCTTTAATTTAACAATTGCTGCTGTTCCTGCATGAGTACATCCTATTACAACTACTTTCATTAATATATTCCTCCTATTTTTAAAATAAAAAGTATATCTATATTATGTTGATTATAGCTTATTTGTATACTATACAACTTAGTTATAGTATAAATAGTATTAGTATTTTATATCATTAAGATATTTAAACTTATTTTTGATCAAAATAAATAAGCATCCATTTTCATGGATGCTTATTATAATATACTGTTTTAGTTTAAAATAAACTTTTCAACCACATGCACAATACCATCTTCATCATTAGAAAGAGTAATATAATTAGCTGCTTTTTTCACATCATCAGTTGCATTTTCCATAGCAACTCCTAATCCTGCATACTCAACCATAGATAAATCATTTCCAGCATCTCCACATGCTATAATTTCATCTTGCTTGATTCCTAAATATTCTCCTAATTTTTTTAGACCCTTACCTTTATCTACTTCTTTATTTGTAAATTCTAAAAAGAAAGGTGCACTTTTAAACACACTGTATTTTTCATATAAATCTTTTGGAAGTTTCTTTATAGCTTCATCTAATTTTTCCTGTGGATCAATCATCATAACTTTTACAATATCTTCATCCTCTTCAATTTCATTAAAGTCTTTTATTGTTGCTTTAATCCCATTTATATCACATTCATGCTGAGTATACTGACTCATTTTAGGAGTTATTAATCCTTCCTTTACTGAAAAGGCATGTATATTAATATCAAGTTCTTTAGCTGTCTTAAATATTTCTTTAAGATCAGATCCCTTTAATAAGCTACTTGTTATAATTTCCTCTGTTTTACTATTAATAACGATACCACCATTGAAGCTTAATACATAATCATCGCCTTTAAAAAGGTCTAATTCTTCTAAATATCTTGTAATTCCAGTTAGTGGTCTACCTGACGCTAAAACAACTTTTACTCCTTTTCTTTCTGCTTCTTTTAATACTGATTTAGTTTTTTCAGATATTTTCTTTTCAGATGTAAGTAATGTTCCATCCATATCTAGTGCAATTAATTTGTACATTTTTCTCCTCCATACGCCAAATACTTATTTATATTTAAAATTTATATTTCATTTTTACTATTTAAGTATACCATGAATCACATTTTCTTAATATAACTACTTAAATAAAAAAATATATTACAGTAGCTTACATGATATTTACGATTTGTGTAACTAATTGTAGTTTTTATTCATATTATGATTATGTATATAGGAAATGTGAGGTAAGATTTATGCTTGAGTCATTATTGCTTGTATCATCTTTATGTATAGATTCATTCGTTGCCAGTATAGCTTATGGAACTTCAAAAATAAAAATTCCACCAAAATCTGTTATAATAGTAAATCTAGTATGTACTTCGACTTTGGCGTGTTCATTATTTATCGGTTCTCTTTTTAAAAGCTTTCTTCCTGGAAATCTTCCAGCTGTTTTAGGCTTTATTATTTTGATGTCTCTTGGAATTTATAGACTTTTCGAATATTTGTTTAAAGCATATATTTCTAAAAAAACAAAATGTGATTATCCTTTAACCTTTAAATTATTTGATTTTAAATTCGTTCTTCAAGTATATGCTGACGAAACAAAAGCCGATTTTGATAAATCTAAATCTCTTAATTCTAAAGAATCGTTTTATTTAGCTTTAGCTCTATCCTTAGATAGTCTTGCTGTTGGTTTTGGTTCTAGTTTATGCAACATAAATTATGTTCAAACCTTGGTATTATGTTTTTTAATAGGAGTTTCAGCAGTTTCAATCGGTGTATTTTTAGGTCAAAAATTCTCTGAAAAACTTCATTTGGAATTATCATGGCTTTCAGGTGTATTGCTTATAATACTAGCTATTGTTAGAGTATTGAAATAAACACAGAATCCATGTATTTCATTTTACTTAACCAATATTCCTATTAACTAATATATATTTTTAGATTTTATACTTGATTAGGCAAAATAGCTGGTATCAACTAAGTTGATACCAGCTATTTTTAAAAATTATATTCTAAATCTATCTGCTTGTTTATCAAGTTCATTCATATCCTTTTCAAGAAATTCATAAAAGCTTTCTTCTGTGAATTTAAATGAAAAATCTGTGGATTCTACTGTTTTTAAATATTTTATAATAATATCCTCTAGATCTTTATTATCAACATTAAAAACTATTTGCAGCATATCACATATAGTTCCTTTATTAAACTTTTCTTTTCTTCTCTCTGCTTCTTTTTTTATCAAAGAAAGTTTATCTCCTCCAATTAAACTATACTGTTCACTTAATGTCATATATCCATTTCCAAGCATATTCATATATTCATCAATAAGTGATTCCTTCGTATTTGGTACAACTTTTCCGCTTGCCATCATATCTTTTATTATTTCATAAGCTTTATCTTCAGATACACCAAATGCAGCTCTTAATATATCTGTATTTCTGAAAAACTTTTTATTTTCAACATTGTATTTTGCTCTTTTCTCTATATATTTAAATAATTCTTGATTATCATAAGCCATTCTAAAATCCCCCGTTAGTTATTATTCAAATTTAAAAATCTTTCATATTGTTTATCGAGTTCTTCTAAATCTGACTGAAGAAATTTATTATACATTTCTTCATCTAATTTTATACTAAATCCTGGAGAGCTTGCAAAAGATATAAATTTCAATATAAGTTCATTTAAATCACTATCACTTACATTATATACTTCTCTAAGCACGTCAAAAAAGCTTCCACCCTCATAAGATTTTATTCTCTTTTCAGCAGTAGACACTACTATTGAGTATCTATCGCCACCGAATATATCTACCTGCTCCTTAATTGATCCATATCCTTTTTTCAACATATCAATATATTCATCAATAATATCATATTTTGAATTTCCTATATTCTTTCGAGACATTATATTTTTAAAAACTTCATAAGCCTTATCTTCTGTAAGAAGAAATGCATCTTCTAAAACATCTGTCATTCTAAAAAATGTTTTTCCCCTAACATTAGCATTTGCATGATCTTGAATATATTGAAGCATTCTTTCTTCAGTATCTGTCAACATAACAATTCAAGCTCTCCTTCCTTATTAATACTGTAAATATAACTACATACAAAATTATTCTATATTTAGAATTTTATTTATTTTATCCATATCAATATTTTCTTCAAATATTTTAGCAAGCCTGTCATATTCTTTTTCTTTATATTCATTTACTCTTTCAATAAGTTTTTCTTCTGATATAGAAATATCATTACTAGTTTTAAGACCTCTTACAAAGGAATTTATAAAATCCTCTGAATCAAATATTCCATGAAGATATGTTCCAGCTATGGTTCTTTCTTCATTACATACTCCTATTACTACACCATCAGTATCCTTAATAAATGGAACTGCTTTTTTTCCAATTTTACTTATTCCATTATGAATTTCATAGCCACTTACAATATGTCCTTTTATGGATTTTATATCTCTTAAATCACATAATATATCAGCATGTGTTTGCTTTGTTATTTTAGCCTCATTAAATCTTGTTTTTATATCCAAGAAACCAAAGCCTTCTTCTTGGCTTATATCACCTTCAACACCAAGTTTATCAAGAACAACAGAACCAAGCATCTGATATCCGCCACAGATTCCAAGTATAGGTACTCCGTTTTCCTTTACTTCTTTAATCTTATTAAATAGCTTGTTTTCTTTTATTGCTCTTAAATCATCAATAGTATTCTTAGTTCCAGGAATTATTATTATATCTGGATTTCTTAATTCTTCTGGTTCCCTTACATATCTCACATTAACTCCACATATTCTATCTAGCATAGTAAAATCAGTAAAATTAGACATATGTGAAAGTCTAATTACTGCTATATCCAATTTTCCTTCTTGCTCTTCATTTTTAATTTTTTCGGTTACACTATCTTCATCTTCAATATCAAACTTTTCATAAGGCATTACCCCTAGTACAGGAATCTTTATTATTTCTTCTAGTTGTTTTTTTCCATCTTCAAACATTTTTTTATTGCCTCTGAATTTATTAATAATGACACCCTTTACTCTATCTCGATCCTTTTCCTGCAATAATTGAAGTGTACCTACTACTGATGCAAATACTCCTCCTCTATCAATGTCTGCTACTAAAATAACAGGAGAGTCTGAAATATTAGCCATTGCCATGTTAGATATATCTGTATTTTGTAAATTAATTTCTGCACAACTTCCTGAACCTTCTAAAACTATTACATCATAATCTTTTTCAAGTTTTTCATAAGAAGCTTTAACACGTGCTTTTAATTTTTTATTTAACTCCTTATACTTATAAGGTTCAATATTGCAATAAACTTTTCCCTCTACTATTACCTGAGTACATCCTCCACCCGGTTTCAATAAAACTGGATTCATTAACACATCTGGTTCAATTTTACATGCCTCTGCTTGAACAACCTGCGCTCTCCCCATTTCCAGTCCCTCTTTTGTCACATAAGAATTTAGAGAAATATTAAGTGCTTTAAAAGGAGCTACATTAAAACCCTTATTTTTCAAAGTTCTGCATAATGCCGCTGCTAAAGTGCTCTTTCCAACAGAAGATGCTGTACCTAAAAACATGATGCTTTTCTTTTTCATAATATACCCCTTCCACTAGTTCAATTAATTAGTGTTTAAATTTAAAATTTCTTCACAAGTGTAAATTACATAATTCTTATTGTCTTTTATAGATTTATTATTGAATTTAATGCGTTTATTATCTTGATATTTTCTTCATGACCTTTTACAGCAATTCTAAAATATCTCTCATCTAAACCACGATAGTTACTGCAGCTTCGTATAAGTATGTTTCTTTTTAGTAACTCTTTTTTTAATTCCATAGATTTATTTATTTTGAAAAATATAAAATTAACACTAGGCTCATATACTTTCAAATAATTAACTTTCTTTAGTTCATTATACAAGTAAATTCGTTCTTTTTCCATAAAATCAATTGTTTCAGCAATATATTTTTCATCTTTTAAGCATACCCTTGCTGAAATGTCCGCTAAAATATTTATATTCCATGCAGGAAACATTTTTGAGATTTTTTCACAAAGCTCCTTATTACTACTTAGTCCATATCCTATTCTCAAGCCAGGTAATGCAAAAAACTTTGTAAGTGATTTTATTACGATTAAATTTTTATATTCTTCTATGCAAGGAATAATCGAAAAATCATCATCAATAAAATCCAGAAAAGATTCATCCACAACAACAAATGTATTTGTAAGTTTTGAATGTTTTAATATCTTTATTAGAAGTTCCTTAGAGACTATTGAACCTGTTGGATTATTAGGATTACATATAAAAATCATATTAATATCATCATTTATTTCTTTTAAAATACTGTCTGTTAATGCAAAATCATCATCTTCCTTCAAATTATATATAACGATTTCTTTTGAAATGGATGATACAGATTCTTCATACTCAGAGAATGTTGGTGCAAGAATCATTGTCTTATCTGGATTAATAGCTCTTACAACACTATATATAACTTCTGCTGCTCCATTTCCTAAAATCAAATTATCCCTAGAAATAATATCAGCTCTATCTAATTTTTTATTTTCATACTCACTAACAGCTTCTTTTAACTCATAATAAGAAATATCAGGATATTTCTCTATCTCTTCCAAATTTTCTTTAATAGAATCTTTTACACTTTTAGGCATGCCTAATGGATTTATATTAGCAGAAAAATCAATTATTCGTTTCCAATCCATATTATAATTTCTTCCCATTTCTTTAACATTTCCACCATGTCCAAAGTTAGCCAAACTAATCTCCTCCAATTTTTCCTTAAATATAATTTCTGACCTATCAAGTTTCACTTTATAGGTCAAAAATATGTATTTCTATATTCTGTATATTATAAATTTAATAATTACCATTAATATAAACCCCATAACTGCCGATAAATATAAAATTTCTGCTGTCTTTTTTACATCATTAATTTCTATTTCCTTTATTTTATCACCAATAACAGGCTTCTCTACAATTTTCCCAAAATAATAGTTTGCTCCTCCAAGCTGTATATCAAGCGCTCCTGCCATAGCAGCCTCAGGATGTGCACTATTGGGGCTTGTGTGATTATATCTATCTCTTTTATATATTTTAAAACTATTTTTATAATCCCTCTTAAGAAAAAACGATGATATTATTATCAATATTCCAGTAACCCTTGCTGGTATATAGTTAAACAAGTCATCAAGTTTTGCTGGAAAATATCCAAATTTAATATATTTCTCATTTTTATATCCAAACATTGAATCCATGGTATTTACAGCCTTGTATGCCATTGATCCTGCAGCTCCAAAAATTCCTGCAAATAATATTGGAGCAATAACTCCATCGCTCATATTTTCAGCGATAGTTTCAATAACAGCTCTTGTTATTCCCTTTGAATCAAGACTTTCTGTATCCCTTCCAACAATATATGAAAGCTGTTTTCTTGACTTCTCAATATTACCTTCATTTAAATATTTTATAACTTTATATCCTTCTACAACCAATCCCTTAGCTGATATACAAAAATAAATAATTATTCCCTGAACAATTATGCCTAAATATTTATTTATTTTCATACATACAAAAATAATTCCATATGTAATTGCAAATGTTAAAATAATTGTAATCATCCACACAATCAATCCAGCAATCTTTAAAGAATTTTTTAAAAGTTTTCTAAAAATAGTTTCTAATTTAGAAGCTAACAATCCAATTCCTCTTACTGGATGAAATGGATTGTTAGGATCTCCAATTAATAAATCCAAAATAAATCCTATTGTTAATTCCATTTAGATATAAAAGCATATGAATTTCTATACTTTACTTAATAAAAACTCATATACTCTTTTCCTTTCTCTTTATTTTAATAAAGGTCTAATTTATTATCAAATTTTAATAAGTTAAAATATAAATTTCTAAAGCAATCCAATATATTTTTCTGCAATATAATCTACCAATGTTTTAGGATCATTGAATTGAATATTATAAGTAAATTTAGGCTTTTCTATTACTATTAACTTTATGTTTAAATTTTTTACAGCATTAAATTTCTCAAGACATCCACCCTCTACACCACTATCTTTCGTTAATAAACCTTTTATATCAAATTGTTTTATAAATCCCATTTCCAATTCACATGATATTGGCCCCTGCATTGCTACTATATCTTTTACCTTTATCCCACTCTCAAGTAACCTTGAAATCACTTGTACTGATGGAAGTATTCTATGAATAATTCTATGTTCAAAGTCAATATCTACAAATCTAGCTGCATTATTTCCACCTGTAGTATTCAATATATTCCCATCAAGAAGTTTAAAATATTCTATTGCTTCATCGTAATCTTTTACCCTTACAATATGATCTGACTCTATAGTTTCCAATACACCTAATCTTTCATATCTTATGTATGTAATATGAAGTTTTTCTGCACATTCAATTGCATTTTGTGTAACTTCCTGTGCATATGGATGTGAGCCATCAACAAGTACTTTTATATTATTATCTTTAATCCATGTCAAAAGTTCATTTTTATTTAAAGGCTTTGTATTTAAATTCCTTATCTTATAATTCTGAAGTAATTCTCCTCCATAGCTTGTGGCTGTACTAACTGCAATATTATCAGTATGTTTATTTATTAATGATAATATCTTTTTGCCTTCAGATGTTCCTAGTATAAATCCTATCATTTCCTATCTCCAATTAAATCGTTACTATATAGACATTTAAATTATCTTTTGATTTTATCTCTCTTTTTATCATTATATCCTCTTGGTGTTATAAAGCTTCCATTTTTATAAAAACTTTTGGTATTTCCTATTATTACAATAGACATCATATCAACTATTTCATCATTGAATTCTCCTATTGTTGTCATTGTAACTTCTTGTCCTTCTCTAAGTGCATGTTTTACTACTGCAATTGGAGTTGTATCTTCCCTAAACTCTTTTATTATATCAATGCATTCTTTTAAATAATGTGGTCTTCCTTTACTTTTAGGATTATATAACGAAATTATAAAATCACTCTCTGCTGCTGCTTTAACTCTATTTTTTATTTCTTCATAGGGAGTCATTAAATCACTTAAACTTATATTACAGTTATCATGCATTAGTGGTGCTCCTAAAACTGATCCTGCTGAACTTGATGCTGTTATTCCTGGGATTATTTCAACTTCTTCTTCACCTTTCATTTCTAAAATAAGACCTGCCATTCCATATATTCCAGAATCACCAGTACTTATTAACGCTACATTTTTATCTTTTGATAAATTTAATGCTTCCTTACACCTTGCTTCTTCTCCCATCATTCCTGTTGAATATACTTCTTTATCAACAATAAGCTCTTTTATCATATCAATATACTTATTATAACCAACAATAATATCACTGTCCTCTATTGCTCTATAAGCTCGTAGTGTCATATTATCAATACTTCCCGGACCAATTCCTATTACTCTTAATTTTCCCATAACTAATCCACCTTTCTATTATTTCTTATCATTAGCTTTTTAATATTCCTATTGCAAGTGTCATTCCTTCATGTTTAATTTTACTTATTACTATCTCAGCACCGCTCAAATCAACACACGGCTCACACACTGAATATACACCTAAAGTTTTAAATACAAATTCACTCTTTTCATATTTATCTTCCACAAGCTTTATTTCTTCCCTTTTATAAGTTATAAATGGACACTCAAAATTTTCTGCTAATTTAATTATTCCATCTTCATCTTGTTTCAAATCCACTGATACAATCTTATTCACTGCTCTAAAATCATAATTATATTTTCTTAAGCTATCCAAAACAAATTCTTTAATTTTTTCATATGGAGTATTTCTTCGACATCCAATCCCAAGCACTATATCTCTTTTTATAAGTTTTAAAACTTTAGTAAAATCCAATCCTGTATCTTCATAATTAATTTTGTTTGTTATCCATATAGAATTTTCTTCTAGCTCGCTAAGTTTTCTATATCCCTTTGTTATGTCAATAATACCATATTCATCCTTTACACCAACTTCTTTTCCATCTACAAGAAGCGCTGCTATACATTTTGCCTTTTTAAGGTCATCTATAATCAGGTTATGATTTTTTGCAATTATATCAGGTGCTTTAATATTCATTGTATCTGTTGCTGTAGTTATTATTGGATGACAGTTTAGTATTCTGCTTACCTCTAATGTAAGTTCATTACTGCCTCCAAGATGTCCACTTAAAAGACTTATTGCATATTTTGATGATAAATCAACAACAACAACTCCTGGATCTACATCTTTTGATACAATAAAAGATGATACTGCCCTTACTGCAATCCCAGTTGATGATATAAAAATAATACTATCTGAACTTTTAAATGTTTCTTCTGTAATATCCTTTAGCTTAAAATTTTCATAAAATCTATAAATAGTACGATTTGTAGATAAAGATACTTCAGCATCCTTGATTTTATCGTACTCCTTATCTTCTATTTTTCCCTTTATATAAAGATTTGCATTTAAACTTTTTTGAAGTTTAAATGCAATATCACTGCCTTTTGGAGATGGACAGATTATGCTTATCATTATTTCTTATCCTCTGCATCTCTAAACATATGAGAAAAACTTTTATCGTATAGTAAGCTTTTTTCAAAGTCACTATCAATAAAATCTCCAACTAATATTTGAGCACATTTAGTTATATTATTTTCCTTAACCTTTTGTGCAATGTCATCTAAATGACCTATTATAATTCTTTCATCATCCCATGTTGCTCGTTCAACTACTGCTATTGCAACATTCTTTTTATATCCCTTTTTAAGTTTTTCTACAACTTTATCGATCATTGAAACAGACAAGAAAATTGCCATAGATGCACCTATTGATGCTAATTTTTCTAAATCTTCTGTTTCTGGTACGGGAGTCCTTCCTTCTACTCTTGTTAAAATAACAGTCTGAGTAACGCCTGGAAGAGTAAACTCTCTATTTATTGCTGCTGCTGCACCAGTAAATGAACTAACACCAGGAACAACCTCATATTGTATTCCCACTCTATCCAGTTCAACCATTTGTTCCCTTATAGCTCCATAAATGCTAGGATCTCCAGTATGTAATCTAACAACTGTCTTTCCCATCTGCTCTTCCATAGTCATAACTTCCATAACATCTTCAAGAGTCATTCCTGCTGAATTATATATCTTTGCATCTGGTCTGCAGTATTCAAGATGTTCCTTAGAAACTAATGAACCAGCATATATTACAACTTCTGCCCTTTCTAATAAATCTCTTCCTCTTACAGTAATTAAATCCACTGCCCCTGGACCTGCTCCTATAAAATAAATCATTTTTTAACACCCTTTCTTTTCAGTTTACAGTTAACTAATTCCTGCTTGCTATTATTAATGACATATAATCCCTTACTTTAAGTATTTCCTCTCTATCTGTTAATACAAGCTGGCCTTCTCTTCCTACTCTGCTTGCATAAACATAATCGAAACCTTTTTCTTCAAGTATATCTAAAACTTCTTCTTCTTTTTTATAAACTTTCATTACAACAATAAATTTTTCATCAGTTATTTCTTTTACTTTGCTTGCTGGCATAACTACAAGATTTTCATTTCCTACTACAAGAGTTCTATCTACAAGACTTGCTGCCGCACAAAATGAAGTTATTCCTGGAATTGTTTTTACCTCAAAACCATCGTCTCTAAGATGATTAAGCATATGGCTATAAGTACTATAGACATAAGGATCCCCTATTGTTAAAAAAGCAACATTTTTACCTTCCTTAAGCTTTGATTCTATGAATTCATAGGCTTCTAAAGCTTTTATAATTCTATCTTTTTTCCCCATTGGAAAGTGTTTTATTGCAATTTCCGTATCAGGCTTTATATATTCTCTTGCTGTTTCAAGTGCAATACTGTCTCCGCCTTCTTCTGCACTAGGTGCAACTATAACATCACATTTCTCAATTGTTTTTACTGCCTTAACTGTTAATAGTTCCTTATCTCCAGGTCCTACCCCTATTCCGTATAATGTTGCCATAATTTATTTTCTCTCCTCTATTTCTAACTTATACAATTATTTAACATTTTAAACATTGAATTATATATATAGGATTCAATGCAATCATCATTAATGTATTTCCTCTGTTTTTACTCACATTAATTAGTGATATATCAATTTTATAATTAAATTCTTTAAGAATTTCTATTGACTTATATGCATTATCAAGTGTTATAAAATTCATAACGATTGTTCCATCATCTTTTAATAATTTATCACATTTACTTATTATTTCTTTAAGCTGACCTGAACTTCCACCTATAAATATTGAATCAAACTTTAAATTTTTATTATTAAGTTCAGAAAGTGCAGTATCTGCATCATTTTTTATAAGTTCTACGTTACTGCATTTAAACTTATCAATATTACTCTTAGTTACATTGTACGCCTCTTCTTCTTTTTCTATTGAATATACTACCCCAGAAGGACATATTATTGCACTTTGAACTGAAATACTTCCAGTACCACTTCCTACATCTAATACTGCTGAATCACTATTTAAATTCATTTTACTTATTGAAAGCATACGTATTTCTTCTTTAGTCATTGGACATTTTCCACGTATAAATTCTTCATCTTTAATAAATATCAAATTTTTCCTCCTAAAATCATTAAAATCTTGTTATTTCTTAGGCATATAAAAGGAAATATCAAATCCAAATATGCCTACGAGCTGACTCGTTATTTTTTTAATAATGTCTTATGTACTATAAATACATTTAAATCACTAAAATTTTTATCTGTAAATTCCAATGGCTTTCCCATATTTATTACTTCATCATCATAAGATAAATTTTCACCAATGACCACACTGCATTCTATCTTTTCTTCATAAAGAGTCTTACATAATACACTTGGAGTATTATATTTATCTGTAAGCCATATACTTACTTCATGCTCATTTACCTTAATAAGAAATTCATCCTTTCTCCCATGAAGGCTGCCAAGATATGCATTGTTCCAAGGAAGCTTAATCTTAGATGTTAAATATTGAAATGAACTTATACCTGGTATAATTTCAAGTTCTTCTTTTGACTTAACTTTTATATAATTTGTTATACCATAAAAAGTTGGATCTCCCGATGCTATAACTGCAATTTTTTTGATACTCTTTTCTGCATCATTATCATTTGGATGTTCCTCACAAATTTTATTATTACATATATACTTATCAAGATCAGATAATTTACTCATATATACTTTTTCTGTGGGTATAAATTCTAGTGAATCAATTGCTCTTTTAAAGCCTATTATAAGATCACATTGTTCCATTACTTTAACTGCCTTTGGTAATATATAATCTGGATGTCCTGGTCCTATTCCTACTATATATATCATTCTTAATCCTCCCTGGAATCCCATAAAAGTACTGGTTCAGATGCACCATAATACATAACTGCATCAATAGAAATCTCTTCATACACATACTGATTCATTTTATCAATTATTTTTTTACCTATATTTTCATAAAGTCTTTCATATCCATCACCAAGATATTTCACTGCACCTTCACATGTTTTTTGTTCTAAAATTTTATTTATGAGAGAAAGATCATATCCTAAAAGCGCAAGTTCTAATGCGAATACTTCAAGACGTACACCATTAATTCTACTATGTGTATTAAAACATCCATAAGCAATTTTACTCATCTTACCTATATGTCCAATAAGAATTACATGCTTAATCTTACATGAAACACAACACTCTAGGGCAAATCCTATATAATTAGAACATATCACTATTTCATCTTCATTAAATCCAAGTTTTTTGCAATATTTCTCACCTAAATTTCCAAAAGTTAAAACAAGTCTTTTATTGCTTAAGGACCTTTGATTTATTTCAAGCTTTATTGATGCTTTAAGTGCATCTTCTGACATAGGATAAACTATACCTGTTGTCCCTAAAACCGAAATGCCTCCTTCTATTCCAAGTCTTGGATTAAATGTTTTTTTAGCTATTTCTTCACCTTGTGGTATTGAAATAATAACTTCAACTCTTTCACCATTTGGAAGTACACTTAATACCTCTTCTCTTATCATTTTCCTTGGCACAGGGTTTATTGCACATTCTCCTTTAGGTACAAATAATCCATCTTTTGTTACAGTTCCAACACCTTTTCCACCTTTTAAATATATACTTTCACCATTTTCAATATCATCATAATCAAAAAGAGTGTGAACTATATCTTCATTTTCATCTATCCTTCTAACCTTTGCTTTAATCTCAATTCCATTTGTTATATCAGGATCATCACCACTAAATTTAATTATACTGCATTCTACCCACTCATCACCTCTATTAATATGTGATACTGGCATTCTTATCTTTATTCCTTTTGGAGATGTTATCTCTATGTCATTTAAAACTTCATCAATATTAAATAAAATCATCGTAGCTGCTTTTGCTGCACCTGCACTGCATGAACCTGTTGTATAACCACATCTCAGTTTTTTTCCATCACTATCTACATACATTTCAAACATACGTCTCTCCTTATACTTATATAAATGACATATATATTCTGCACTATGAACTTTGCAATTATAATCTAGAAATCACATAATGATTTCAACATCAATTGACAATTTGCCACTGGAAGCATACACAAGGACATTATATGTCAATTTAAATATACATTAGTATATAATAAAAAAATACCGCAAATTCATTTCTGAATAATACGGTACACTCAAATATAAGTATTTGCTATAATACAGATTTTAATTCTTTTCTTTTATTTTCCTGCATTAAATTTTTCACAGGAATAACCGCCTCTTTTAAGAGTTTCTATTGTTCCACTATCTAATAATGGTGGCAGTTTAGAATAGATAACATTTAATCCATCTTTTAATTTTTCTTTTAAACTTAGCATCCTGTATTCCATCATTACACTTCCCTTAATGAAATTTAGATTTTTATCTCTTATTACTAAGTATATTCATTAAATGTTAAATCTGTATTATTTCAATGTTAATTTATACCATATTATATATTTTATCTTTTTACTACCATATACATTAAAGCATTTACAATAGCTGCTGCAACAGTACTGCCACCTTTTCTTCCTTTAACTCTTATGTATGGTATATTCAGTTCATCCATATTTTCTTTACTTTCAGCAGCTCCAACAAATCCAACTGGTACTGCTACTATTAATTTAGGGTTAGCTCTTCCTTCTTTTATAAGTTCCTTTAATCTAAATAATGCAGTAGGAGCATTTCCAAATACAAAAATATCAACATTATCTTCACATGCTTTTTCTACTGCAGCCATACTTCTTGTTATATTTTTAGTTTTTGCTTCTTCATGAACTTGTGGCTCATTTACATAACATATAACTTTACTATTTGTTTTAGATAAAGCTATTTTATTAATTCCATTAAGAGCCATATTTGTATCTGTATATATTGTAGCACCATTTATAAATAAATTTTTAGCTGTTTCTATTGCGTTCTCACTTATTTCAACTAAATCCTTATATTCAAAATCTGCTGTTGTATGTATTGTCCTCTTTACTATAAGAAGTTCTTCATCAGAAAAAGAATGTTCTCCCATTTCTTCTCCAATTATTTCAAAGCTCTTTTCTTCTATTCCCATGGGATTCTTTAAATAACTCATTTTTTCACATCTTTCCTATATTAATTATAATTCTTATATAATATTATATCCTATTACAGATTTAAGAAAATCAATATTTCCAAGGAAATTAATATGAGCATATCCTGCTACTGTATTTTTTTTAGCATATCCACAATTCCATGATATCAATTCATTGTTATATTGTTTCTTCTCAACTGTATAAACTGTCTTTTCATTGCTTTCTACACATGATTTATGAAATTCATGTGCATTTATTTCTATTTCATGTCCAAATACTTTTTCATCTACTTTTACTCTACAGTATCCAAAACGTTGAAGCCTTTTTGTCATAAAACTCTTTCCTTGAAAAAAACCAATCATCGCATCTCCTTCAATTTCTTCTGTGAGATACATAAATCCTCCACATTCTGCATAACATCTAAGCCCATTATTTAAAGCTGTATTTATGCTGCTTCTCATGGTTTCATTACTTGTGAGCTCTTTCCTAAAAACTTCTGGATACCCCCCTCCTAAATATAGAAAATCTAAATTTTCTGGAATACTCTTATCTTTCATTGGACTAAAATAAATTATTTCTCCAATTTGTTCAAGGAGCTCTATATTATCTTTATAATAAAAGCTAAATGCTTTATCCTTTGCTATACCTATTCTTAAATTTTTATCCTTTAAGTTTAATTGAGAATATGTATTATTATCATTATTGCATTTAAATTCTTTCATAGAATTTATGATTTCATCTACATTTACATATTGCTCTACCATTTTTCCACATAACTCTATTTTATCATTTAAATTTAATACTTCCATACTTTGAACAAGGCCTAAGTGTCTACTGCTTAGACTTATTTCATCATTCTTAGGAATATAGCCAAAAACCTTTATATCACAATTTTTCTCAATTGAATATTTTAATAAATTATAATATTTTTCACTTACTGAATTAAGAACAATTCCTGCAATATTAGCATTTTTATAATCCTTTAAACCTTTTATCACAGCACATATAGTTGAACTCTGACCTTTTGGAGAAAGTACAAGTATAATAGGCATGTCACTTAAAATTTTTGAAATATCATATGTTGAAGCTTCCTCTCCTGCCCCTATTCCATCATACAATCCCATTACGCCTTCAATTATACCTACATCACCGCATCCTTTTTTATAACTATAGATTACACCTTCTTTTCCCATGAGATGAACATCCAAATTTCTTGATTCTATGTTGGTAACTTCCTTATGAAATGCAGGGTCGATATAATCTGGTCCTACTTTATATCCCTGAACACTGAGCTCTCTATTTTTAAGTGCTTTCATAAGTCCAAGAGTAAATGTAGTTTTTCCTCCTCCACTAGCGTCAGAACCTATAATTATTGACTTCATTAAAACACCACCAATTATTTTAATTAAAAGTTGAGAGATAATCTCTCAACTAAATTAACAATCTATTTATTTTTTCTCAATTTTTTCGTCTTTCCTAAATTTGAATATCTATCTTCAATCGTATCATAAATTCTATTTATATATAATTCATCAAATTTATCAACCTCGCCCAATCCATGTAAATGAAGACTTACTTCTATTCCTTCTCTTTGTAATATACTTTTTAAAGAATCATCCTCATCTGATGCCATATCATTTTTAGCATGATCTCCTGCAACAAGTAATAAAGGCACTAATTTAGTTTTCTTTATTGATTTTTTTTTCATTCGTCTCAGCGCACTCTCTATGCTTGGGTATCCTTCTACTGTAGCAACAAACACATTTTCATATCCTTCATCTTCTAACACAGTCTGAAGCATCCCATATACTGCATTAGATGCATGAGCTGTTCCGTGACCAAATAAAACTACACTTTCTTCATTTTCGATTATTTCCTTTATACTTTCTATAAATAAAGTATAATCTTGTGGAACTTCTTCTATTCCTTGATAAAAAAATATAGGACGCCCTACTTTTATAGTTTTAAAATCTTGATTATGTCTTTCGGCTATTCCCTTTATGTAATCAAATTCTTCTCCTGGAATTATATGAAGTGGCTGAATTATAACTTCTTCGTATCCTTGTAATTTAAGCTTCTCTAAAGCCTCTTCTGGTTTTAAAATGTTTAATCCATCTCTTTCTTTAAGCTTTTTAATTATCATATGAGCTGTAAATGCTCTAAACACATCATATTCTTTAAATTCATTCTTTATTTTTATTTCAATTTTTTCAATTGAATTTTTCAGTGCATCTACATGACTTGTTCCAAAACTCACAACTAATATCGCTTTTTTCATTATTATTCCTCAACTTTCACTCATAAAAAAATCCTTTTACCATCTGATAAAAGGAAGCCATAACAAACTAGAGAATAAAAGATATAGCAAATTCAAAATTCATTTAATTACTTATACATTAATTATTCTTCATACTCTGCCATCTGCCTTCCCACCGAAGGTAATAGTCAAAATTTTATAGGCAGGTCTCCTGACTTTGGTATCAACCTGAACACTCACCCTTCCCAGAATTAAATTCCAGTGGTTATTTGAGACAGTACTCCATTACAGTAGCGGGGGCTGTAGCAGACTTTAACTGCTTTCCCTTTTAATTTAATTAGACTTATACTAACCAAAACCTATAATCATATTTATTATTGTTACTAAATTATAGACTACTATTTGATTTTATTCAATAAAAAAAGATTTATATAGAACAAATTTCTACATAAATCTTTTTTATTTACAATGCTTTTCTTTTTTTAATTATAAACAACAACTATATCATCTTCTAATATTACTGTACTTCCTCTAGGAATTATGTTTTCAGTACCTCTTTTTATAAGAGTAATCAGAATATCATCTGGAAGATTTATTTCTTCTATGGCTTTATTACACCATTTATTATACTTTTCTATTTTTATTTCTTTTAATTTTATATCATCTTGACAGTCATATTCCGGTATACTCAATATTATACTGTCATTCCCTTTTATTACCGTATTTCCTCTCGGAACTATATTTTCCCCATTTCTCTTTATAATAAGAGCTAGAGAATCCCCTGGAATATTAGCCTCTTCTATAGTTTTGTTTTCCCACATATGTCCTTTTGGTACGAATACCCTCATTAAAGTAATTGATGATTTTTCCTGATAATCATTAAAGGTCTTCCTTACATCACTTTCTTCATCTATCATATCTAATTTTTTTGAAACCAGTGGTAAAAGTGATCCTTGAATACCAACTGATAACAAAGAAATCACAAAAACAATATGATATAAGTCACTTTGAATCTGTACTCCATCAGCTATTGCCATTATTGCAAAAACTATAGATGCTGCTCCTCTTAATCCAGCCCAAGATACTAGAAGACACTGTTTAATAGATGATTTAAATGGTAACAGTATTGAAAATACAGCTATAGGTCTTGCTATAAACGTTAAAAAAAGACCTATGAGTAATGATGGCATAATAACTGCCGGCATTTTGTGTGGAAATGCTAGTAGTCCAAGAAGGAAGAAAATTAATATTTGAGCAAGACCGGTTACCCCGTCAAAAAAATGAACTAAGATTATTTTATTATTTATCCTGCTATTTCCAAGAATAATACCAGTAATATACACACTTAGATATCCATTTCCCACAAAGTAATCACTAAGGGAATATGAAATTAAAATTAAAGCCGTTATAAATATTGTTTCTAGTCCATCAGTTGCAATTTTTAACTTTCTTAAAATAAAAACTCCGATAATTGCTGTCCCGACACCAATTATTGCACCAAAAGTAACTTGTGAAAATAGCATGGAAATTACTCCTGAAATACTACTTTGACCATTTATAAAACTTAAAATTATCATTGTCATCATAAAAGCTATAGGGTCATTGCTTCCACTTTCAAGCTCAATCATGGATGCTGTTCCATCTTTTAAACTTAGATTCTTTGACCTTAAAATTGAAAATACCGATGCAGCATCTGTTGAACTTATAACTGCACCAATTAACATACTGTCTAACAAAGCTAACTGTAAAATGTAATGACAAAAAGCACTTACACAACAAGCTGTAATCACAACACCTACTGTTGAAAGTAAAATAGATTTTACTGCAACAGGTTTTGCAATATCCCACTTGGTTCCAAAACCTCCATAAAACATTATAAATATCAATGCAATATTACAAACTTCGTTGGTTATCTGATAATTATTAAATTGTATCTTAAATAATCCATCACTTCCAAACATCATTCCAAGTGCCATAAAAAGGAATAATGCTGGTATACCAAACTTATTAGAAAATCTATTTGCTATTACACACGATAACAAAATACATGCACATAAAAGAATCATATATCTGCCCCCTTAAATTAAAAATCTATTAATTATATAAAATACTTTTATTCTTATAAAAGCCCCCTAAGTTTAATAACTTAGGATTGTTAAAATAAACATATATTAGCTCCTATTTCACTTGCTATTTATATAAAATTTCAAAATAAATGCAAAATCGTTAACATACTTATTAAAAATATCCTATATATTATATATATTCTTCCTTTTTTCATTAAATAATTCATTAATTACACAAAGTTTAATATAACTTTCTTTGTATTATAATTTAAAAAGGATACTATATAAGATTATAGTACCCTTTCTCACTCATATAGAGTTTACATTTCCTTTACTATATCAGAAACCCACTCACAAAGATTAGCTGATGCTTTATTTGCTACATCTACAACATTTGCATGAGAATGCTTACACTTTTGAATTCCAGTTGCCATGTTCGTAATACATGCTATTCCAAGAACTTTCATTCCTAAATAATTTCCAATTATAGTTTCAGGTACTGTAGACATCCCTATTGCGTCTGCCCCCATTTTACCATATGCCCTTATTTCAGCTGCTGTTTCATAATAAGGACCTGTAAAGTGTGCATAAACACCTTCTTTATATTTTAATCCTTTTTTGTCTGCTACATTCTTAGCTAAATCCATTAAATTCTTTTTATATGGTTCTGACATATCTGGGAATCTTGGTCCAAATCTCTCGTCATTAGAACCTATTAATGGATTATTTGCAGTAAGATTGATAAAATCATTAATTATCATTAAATCTCCAGGCTCAAATTCAGTATTTATCCCACCACATGCATTTGTAATAATTACTTTTTCTATTCCTAGCATCTTCATTACAAATATAGGGTATGTTACTTCCTTCATAGTGTATCCTTCATAATAATGGAATCTTCCTTGCATAGCAAGAACTGTTTTATTACCTATAGTTCCAAGAAGAAGACTTCCTTTATGACCTTCTACACTTACAACTGGGAAGTTTGGTATTTCGCTATATGGAATTTCTTCTTTATTTTCAAATTTATCTACAAGTGCTCCTAAACCACTTCCAAGTACGATTCCTATTTCAGGTTCTCTCGTAAACTTACTTTTTAAATATTTAACTGATTCTTGAACTTTTTCATATAAATTTTCCATGATATCATCCTCTCTTCATATGTGGAATTATTTTTCTTTATAAATATTATATCAAATTTATTATTTTCTTTCTTTAATTTTTTTATTAATCTTTATATAAATAGCGACAAATAGGTTAATCTATCCTAAATTCATTAGCTTCTTCTAAAAGTTTTCCTATTAATTCTTCTAATTTTTTAGATATAGTGTCTATTCTCATGCTTGATTCTTTAAATTCACTTGCAGTAGCTGAAACTTCTTCTGTACTTGCAGCCAATTCTTCTGATATTGCAGTAACATTTGCTATTGAATCTATAACATCATTTTTCTTTAATTTATTCTCATCAGACAATGATTGTATTTCAACTATCTTTGGTATAATATCCTTAATAGAATCCGACATGTTTTTAAATGAATTTATTGTTTGATATAATTTTTCTTTTTGTTCTTCTATTTCAAGATTCATATCTTTGCTTGAATCTATAATAATTCTACTTTCATTTAAAATTTCGTCAACAACTCTACTTATTTCATGCAATGATTCAGTTGTCTGTTCTGATAATTTTCGTATTTCTTCTGACACCACACTAAACCCTCGTCCTGCTTCTCCAGCTCTTGCTGATTCAATAGCTGCATTTAGTGCAAGTAAATTAGTTTGCTCTGCAATAGAACTTATAGTTTGCGTGATAAGGCTTATTGCTGAGATTTTTTCATTCATAGTTACAATTTCATCATTAAAACCTTCAAATCTTTTATTAAATGAATTCAATGCATAATTTAATTGATCCATATCATTGTGACTTTCATTTAGTCCACTTTCTAATTGTGATGATACTGTATTTACTGAATTTATATTTTTATTCATAATTTCTATATTATCACCTAGCTCGCTAATTTTGTTATGAATCATTAAAATTTCTGATGCTTGATTTGTATTTCCTTGAGCTGATTCATCCATTGCAATTGAAAGTCCATTAGCTCCATTATCAATTTCTCTTGATGTTTCTCTCAGTACATCAGACTGATCATTTATTATATAAACATCATTTTTTATTTTTTTAATCATTGCTCCCATTGATGATGATGTTTTCTTTATTGAATTACCTATGTCAAAAACTTCATCTTCAACTTTAAAAACATAATCACTTAATTCTATATTAAAATCTCCATGGGCAAGTAAATCTATAGCTTGTTTTACATTTATAAGTCTTTTCCCTAGAGCTTCTCCTATTAACACTAAGCAGAATAATACTACGCTCAGTCCAACTATCCCTATTACGATACTTGCAATTGTTATTGTTCTTATATCTTTATAAAAATCTCTATTGTCTACTTCTAAAATTAAACTCCAACCATTTGTATTATTTACAGATGTATATGTAATAACCTCATTAGTCGAACTATCACTTCCATTTTCACCGCTTATGGCTTTTTCATATATCTTCTTTTTATTGTCTGTGTATTTATCAGATTCAATTGTATCAATTATGTTTACACCATTACTAACATCATTTAAATCCTCTGATCCAATTATTATTCCATCGCTATTTATTAAATATGAATTTCCTGTTCCATTATATTTGACTTCATTTGTAAGCTGAGATAAATAGCTACATTCAACAGTACAAGTAATATATCCTGTAATTTCATTTCCATTTTTAATAGGAACACCTACAAATACAATCTGTTCTTTTGTATCAGAAGTAAAAACAGGATCACTCAAATAATTTTTACCTTCTTTTAAAATTTTTAAGTATGGTTCCTGACTTGAGTCTGCTTCAAAACCATCTGTACTCCTTAAATATCCATTTCTATCTATGTATCCGATAGACCTTAAGTTGAATTTTTCAACATATTTTTGTAAACTTGCTTTTTTATCTTCAAATGGTATAGTTTCATCTGCAATTAATTGATTGTTTGCAATAGATTCAGCTATTATAAATTTTTCTTGTATTCTATCTCCTATATCAAGTTGTGATTTGCCCATTAAATTCTCTATACTTGCTAAGCTAACATGAAGCAACGTCCCCTTGGATATAGATATTGTAATCAAAAATACAATTATGAAGATAGCTGCAAATACAAATCCACTTTTTTTAATAAGTTCTCTTTTTATGGTCTTCCGATTACTATTACCCCTCATTATAATATTCCTCCCTAGACATTTTTGTTTATTTGTCTATTATTTGTTCCTTTTTAAACAATTACTAGATAATATTAGCACAAAATTCAAACTTTTTAAATATTTCCTATTATTTTTTATATTTTTATGTATTAATTTTAACAATTTTTATATATTAAATTTCTAGTGTCATATGTTGTTTATTATTTAAAATATATATTTAGTTCAAATAACTACAAAAAGTTCTAGTTTTATTTTAGACAATTCTAAAAAAACCAGAACTAATTTTGCTTATGCTTATATATTCTTATTGATTTATTAGGCAGCCTTCATTAAACTCATTAAGATCACCATTAAAATCCCCAATATAATCACTAATATGTTTTTCTGTTGAATACTGATGTCCGACTAAATTTGTAAACTTATTATCCCCAACACTGCTCCAAGGTTTTCCATTATAGTTAGCCTCCCATAAAGGCATTTCATATATTTCAGAATCAGCATTATTTAAATATTTATCAATAAAACTTGTATAGCTATAAATCCCCAACTTTAGAGGTGATAATTTGTTAAAAGCAACCTTAAATCTCTTTATGTAATCTTCAAGTCCATCAAAATAAACTTCTGTATCCAACATAGGTATGAGATCCCAATTATATTTAGATATAGTATTATAAAAATTTTCTGCTTGTTCTTCTGGGCTGCTTGTATTCACCAAATAATGATATACTCCAATTTTCATTCCAAGATCTTTACACTGATTATAATATGTATCCATATATGAATCCCTAAATGTTGCTCCCTCTGTTGCTTTTAAATAAACATATTTACCACCTGCTTGTGTTACAGAAGATAAATCTAAATTACCATCATTATTAGAAATATTAATTCCTTTTACTCTGCTATTTATATATGAAGCCTGTACATTTCTATCTATAGTTATCATATTAAAAGCACTGAAACTCACAATAAGACTTATTACAATAAAAATAGTTATGTAGTACTTCTTGCTTGCATTGAATAAACTAAACCAAAGCAAATCCCATCCCCCCTTAATTTTTAATACTATAATATCATAACTGCATGTCAACCATAAGACAATCTCTTATAATATTTAAATCATATTTTTATAAATAACATAAAAGTAATTTAATTCTAAATTAATGCCCATCTGTCTAATTGACAAATGGGCATTATAATACTATTGTAATTTATCTAAAATTGATTTACCTATTGTGTTTTCAGGCATATTCAAATTAAAATTATCTGCTATTGTAGCACCAATTGTAGCAAAAGTATCACAAGTGTCTAATACTCCGTTTCCTTCCATTACTGGTGAATATGCTATAAATGGTACATACTCACGAGTATGATCACTTCCTATATATGTAGGATCATTTCCATGGTCTGCAGTTATTATTAATAAATCATCTTCCTTAAGCTTATCTAAAACTTTACCTAGATTGATATCAAACTTTTCTAATTCTTCTGCATATCCCTTTGGATTTCTTCTATGTCCCCATAACGCATCAAAATCAACTAAGTTTACAAAGCATAATCCTTTAAAATCATTATCCATAATTTCTAAAGTTTGTTCCATTCCATGAACTGAACTCTTTGATTTATGAGATTCTGTTATACCCTCACCATCAAATATATCACTTATTTTTCCTACTGATATAACATCATATCCTTTATCTTTAAGTACATTTAGAGCTGTTTCACCATATGGTTTTAATGCATAATCATGTCTATTACTTGTACGTGTAAAACCATGTTCCTTATCCCCTAAATATGGTCTTGCAATTACTCTTCCAACTTTCCATTCATCTTTAAGAGTAAGTTCTCTTGCTATTTCACAGCATCTGTACAATTCTTCTAATCCAAATGTTTCTTCGTGTCCACAGATTTGTAATACTGAATCAGCTGATGTATAAACTATCATATCACCTGTTTTCATCTGATGTTCAGCAAGCTCGTCTAGTATTTCAGTTCCACTTGCACTTTTATTTCCTACGATTTTATGTCCTGTTCTCTTTTCTAATTCATCTAATAATTCCTTAGGAAATCCTGTATCAGTAAATGTTTGGAATGGCTTTGTAATATGAAGTCCCATCATCTCCCAATGACCTGTCATTGTATCTTTTCCAACACTTGCTTCTGCCATCTTCATTGCATATCCTAATGCTTTGTCAGCTTTTTCAACATGCTTTATTGGATGTAAATTTGATATACCTAATCTTTGAAGATTCGGTATATTAAATCTTTCAACTGATTCTGCAATATGTCCCAGTGTATCAACATTTACATCTCCATATTCTTTTGCATCATCCATTTGACCTATCCCTAATGAATCTATAACTATTGTAAAAATTCTATTATATTTTTTCATAATTGTTTTCCTCCTTGCTAGAATAATTAGTAATATTACTCTATAAATTAATTTTATATGAAATGTTCAAGAATATAAAGTACTATTTTATACATGTCTTTTTGTTGTATTCTTTATTGATTTCTAAATAATAAAAATTAGAACGCAATGCATTTATTTGTACATCACGCCCTAATCGCCATAAATTTCTATATTAATGTAACTAATCCAACTATTATTGCACTTAAAAGACTTACTGAAAATCCAGCAAGCATTGATTTAAATGCAAGTTTAGAAAGAATATTTCTTTTTTCAGGACATAATGCTGATATTCCTGAAATACATATACCAATACTTGATATATTAGCAAATCCAGCAAGAGACACAGATAAAATCAATCCTGTTCTATAGCTCAATTCTGAAATTATTTGACCTAATGATTGAAATGCAACAAATTCATTTAATACAAGCTTGCTTCCAAGAAGATTTCCTGCTATAAATACTTCGCTTCCATCTAATCCCATTAGATATCCAAATGGTGCAAATATATATGAGAATATTTTTTCAAGATTTAATCCAAAGAATCCTAAAATTAAATTTACTATAGCAACTAACCCTAATATAGCTATAAGAGATGCTCCAATTGCTAAAGCAGTCTGTAATCCACTCATAGCACCTTCTGCAATAGCTGATAGTATATTTTCATTATCACCTTTATTGTCAATTTTCAACTCTTCAACATCAAAAGTTTCTTCAGTTTCAGGCATTAATACTTTTGATAATGCTATGCTTCCCATAGGAACAAGAGCACTTGCAATAAGTAAATACTCCATTGGAATTCCAAGGGCTGTATATCCACCAATTATAGTCGCTGACATACTTCCCATTCCAGAAACCAATACAACAACAATTTCACTCTTTGTCATTTTACCCAAATATTTACTTACTAATATTGGACTTTCAGTTTGTCCTAAAAACATATTAGCAACTGCTACAAAGCTTTCAACATGACTTGTACCTAAAACTTTTCCAACAGCTTTTCCAATAACTTTTACTATAAAACCTACTACACCTAAATAATACAACGCTCCAACTAATGCTGATACGAATATTATGTTTCCAAGAGTCTGAATTCCAAATATATTACCTGTTGCCGAACTCGAATCAGCAAGGCTTCCAAATACAAATGCTATACCATCTTTTCCACAATTTAAAACACTTGTAACCACATCAGATATCTTTTGTACTACATATCTTCCTAAAGGAAATTTAAGTAACACCACTGCAATTAATAATTGAATTCCCAATGCTTTTATAACTGTCTTATAAGGGATATTCTTTCTATCTGACGATAATAAATACATAAATCCAAATACAACAGCTATTCCAAGTAAACTCATAATTACTTTCATCTTTTTCTCTCCTAAATAATAATTTTCTTTTGTTAAGACCTTCAACAAAACCCGTACAATTATAACATTTGTATTTTAAATTGTATAGTTGTTTTCTTATTTGTGATATATTTTTTTACTTTTAATTGATACTATAAAAATATTTTATAGTAAAATTCAAAAAAATTTGTTATATTTAATAGTATATAAAGTAAACTTTATATAAATTAAATCTTATTATTTAGTAACGTTATTTTAGTAAAGTTACTAATTTTTTGTACATTCACTAAAAGATACCTAAATGGAATAAAACAAATCTGATATACAATAAAAAATTATGTATATTAAATTATAATTATGTAAATCATTTATAATATATATACTCAATTCATGATTTGTATGAATTAAATAATATTTATACAAGTTAAAAATACTTGCTATGTGAAAAGGTGATATTATTATGGATAAAGTTAATTTAGAAAATAATCAAAAACAACTACGTTACGTTGCCGTATATGATAAATTATTTAAAATGATTAATGAGGGAATTTTTAAAGATGGTGCACGTCTTCCTAGTGAACCTGACCTTGCAAAATCTTTAGGAGTGAGCAGAACTACTCTAAGACAAGCTCTTGCCCTTCTACAGGATGATGGTCTTATTAAAAATATACAAGGCAAAGGAAATTTCATACAAAAATCTACAACTGACAAAAGTTCAGGTTTAGAAATAATAGATAATCCTATTTATAAATGCATTAATGAAACTATAGATGATGTAGAAATAGATTTTCATATCGAACTTCCAAATGACTATATGCTTCAGATACTACAAAAAAAGACAGCTGTATGTGTTGTTGTTGATAGATGGTATAAATCAAATGATATTGTAGTTGCTTATAGTTTTACATTAATACCAATAGAAACAATTTCTGAAAATAATATTGATTTAAACAGTAAAGAAGAACTTTTAAAGTTCTTAGAAAATGATATATATTCAAGATCATCGAAATCCACAATTGAAATAAAACACTCTGCATCGGGAAGCTTTACTGCAAAAAAATACTCATTATATTCTAATGGTCAATGTCACTTAATACAAGAAAGCTTATACACAAGTACAGATAATAATCCAGCTGTCTATAACAAGCATTATCTTCCATTAGATATAAGTTCAATTAAAATAAACTCATTTAAATAAAAACTTTTGATTCTATCATACAAATATATATATCAATCAAATTAGTCTTGGATTACATTTTAGCAATCTAAGACTAATTTATTCACATTATAATTTATAAACAACAAAGAAAAGGTTATATTAGAATGATTTAATTATCATTCTGATATAACCCTTTTATCTATATAGATTTATTTATTCATACCTTCATAATCTTTTAAAAACTTTTCAATACCTGCATCTGTTAAAGGATGATTTATCATCTGAACAATTACTTTATATGGTATTGTTGCTATATCAGATCCTGCTTTTGCACATTGTAATACGTGAATTGGGTTTCTAACACTTGCTGAGATTATTTCAGTATCAATATCATGAATTGCAAATATTTCTGCAATATCTTCTATTAATTTGATTCCTTCACTTCCGATATCATCTAATCTTCCTAAGAAAGGACTTACGTAAGTTGCACCTGCTCTAGATGCTAATAAAGCTTGAAGTGCTGAAAATATTAAAGTTACATTTGTTTTAATTCCTTCTTTGCTAAGAATACTTACTGCTTTTAAGCCTTCTTCACACATTGGAATCTTTACTACCATATTTTTATTAATTTTTGCTATTTCTCTTGCTTCTTTAAGCATGCCTTCACAATTCATAGAAATAACTTCACCACTTATAGGACCATCAACAATAGATGTTATTTCTTTTATAACTTCATTAAAGTCACGTCCTTCTTTAGCTATAAGTGATGGATTTGTTGTTACTCCACATATTACACCTAAATCATTTGCTTTTTTTATTTCTTCTATATTCGCTGTATCAACAAAAATTTTCATACCATAATACTCCTTTATTCTAACTCATTATATCTGCATAAATTATTTTTCTATTTATCTTTAATTTATAGACTTACTATAGCATCAAGTGCAATTTCCATCATATTTTTAAATGTTGTTTGTCTTTCCTCTGCACTTGTAACTTCACCTGTAATAAAATGATCACTTACAGTCATAATTGCTAATGCTTTTACATGATGTTTTGCCGCTACAGTATAAAGTCCAGCTGCTTCCATTTCAACACCTAAGCATCCAAAAGCTGCCCATTTCTTCCAGTCTTCATTGTCATCTCCATAAAATATATCTGAACTATATACAGTTCCAACTTTAGGCTCAATACCTTTTTCAACTGCAGTATCATAAGCTTTCTTTAATAATTCAAAATTAGCTGTTGGTGCATAAGTTCTTCCTTGGAATCTTGTTAAATTAAGATTTGAATCTGTACATGCTGACATTGCCATAACAACATCTCTTACTTTAACATCTTCATGGTATCCACCACATGTTCCTATTCTTATAAGGTTCTTAACACCATATTCATTAATTAATTCACTTGCATAAATAGACATTGAAGGAATTCCCATTCCTGTCCCTTGAACTGAAATTCTTTTACCTTTGTATGTTCCTGTAAAGCCAAACATACCTCTTACTTCATTATAACAAACTACATCTTCTAAAAAAGTATCTGCTATAAATTTAGCTCTAAGTGGATCTCCTGGTAATAATACGCTTTCTGCTATTTCGCCTTGTTTTGCATTTATATGTATGCTCATTTTTTATTCCTCCATTATTTTCATATTTATATACACCTAAATTCTTAGGATTTTAATTATACATTCACTAAAATTTCACATAAATCAAATCTTATTTTTGCTTAAACTATTTCTTTTACTTTTAAAATTATCTCATCAGATGTTAATTTGTATTTTTTCATTAATTCATCAGGAGTTCCTGACTCACCAAATGAATCTTGTATTCCAACCATTTTTACTTTAGTAGGACATTCACTACATACAACAGCTGAAACCATAGCTCCAAGTCCACCAATTATTGAATGTTCTTCTGCTGTAACTATTCCCTTTGTTTCTTTTGCAGCTTTAATTATTATTTCTCTATCTATTGGTTTTATTGTAGACATATTTATAACTCTTGCTTTAATACCTTCTGTTTCAAGTTGTTTTGATGCTTCAATAGCTTTTTGCACCATCATTCCTGTTGCAATTATTGTTACATCATTACCTTCTCTAAGTTCAACACCTTTACCGATTTCAAATTTATAATCTTCATCGAATATATCTTCAGTATTACATCTTCCAAATCTTAAATATACAGGTCCTTTAAATTCAGCAGCGGCTTTAGTTGCTGCTCTTGCTTCTCTATCATCTGCTGGTACTATTACGGTCATATTAGGAAGTGAACACATAAGTGCTATATCTTCAACTGACTGATGTGATCCACCATCTTCACCTACAGTTATTCCAGCATGAGTTGCTGCTATTTTAACATTTACCTTTGGATAACAGATGGAATTTCTTATTATTTCAAATGCTCTTCCACTTGCAAATACTGCAAAAGTGCTTGCAAAAGGAACTAACCCAACATTTGCCATACCAGCTGCCATACCCATTAAATTCTGTTCCGCAATTCCAGCATTGAAAAATCTATCTTTAAATTCTGTTTTAAATCCATTTGTTTTAGTCGATTTTGAAAGATCGGCATCTAAAACTACTACCTTTTCATTTTCATGACCAAGTTCAACTAATGCTATTCCATATGATTCTCTTGTTGCTTTTCCCATTTCAAACTTCTCCTTTATATTATGCAAGAATTTCTTTTATTGCTTTATTTTTTTCTTCTTCATTAGGGGCTGCACCGTGCCATCCAGCTTCATTTTCCATAAAACTTACACCTTTTCCCTTAACAGTCTTTGCAATAATAACAGTTGGTTTATCACTACACTTATCTGCTTCTGAAAATGCTTTATCAATTGAATCAAAATCATTTCCATCATCACATAAAATAACATTCCATCCAAAGCTTCTAAACTTGTCATCTAAAGGATTAACATTCATTACTTCTTCATTCTTACCATCAATTTGTAATCCATTATTATCAATAACTGCAACTAGATTATTTAGCTTATAGTGACCTGCTGCCATAGCTGCTTCCCATACTAATCCTTCTTGAAGCTCTCCATCTCCTAATATTGTATATACTTTAGAATTTTTATTTAATGCTTTAAGACCAAGAGCCATTCCTACAGCATTTGATATTCCCTGTCCTAAAGAACCTGTTGAAACATCAACTCCATTTATGTGTTTAGCATCTGGATGACCTTGTAATAAACCACCTATTTTTCTTAAACTTTTAAGTTCACTTTTTGAGAAATATCCTTTTTCAGCTAATACAGCATATAGAGCTGGAGCTGCATGACCCTTACTCAAAACAAATCTATCTCTATTTTCATCTTTAGATTTTTCAACACTTACATTCATTTTTTCATAATATAGATAAGTCAGAATTTCAGAACATGATAGAGATCCACCTGGATGCCCTGACTTTGCTTCATATATCATTTCAATAATATCTTTTTTAACTTCTTTACATATTTGATTTAAATTATCTTTATTCATTTTTCCACCAACCTATCTTTTTTGTGTATATTAAATTATTTAATTTAATTTTTCTAAAACTGATTTTCCAATTGTATCTTCTGGCATTTTAACATCAAAATTATCTGCTATTGTTGCACCAATTGTAGCAAACGTATCACATGTTTCTAAAATCCCATTTCCATTCATTGATGGTGAATATGCTATAAATGGCACATGTTCACGAGTATGATCACTTCCTGTATATGTTGGATCATTTCCATGATCTGCTGTTATTATTAATAAATCATCTTCTTTAAGTTTATCTAGCACATTTCCTAAATTCACATCAAATTTTTCTAATTCTTCTGCATATCCTTTAGGATTTCTTCTATGTCCCCATAATGCATCAAAATCAACTAAATTTACAAAACATAAACCTTTAAAATCTTTATCCATAATCTCTAAAGTCTGTTCCATTCCATGAACTGAACTCTTTGATTTATGAGATTCTGTTATACCCTCACCATCAAATATATCACTTATTTTTCCTACTGATATAACATCATATCCTTTATCTTTAAGTACATTTAGAGCTGTTTCACCATATGGTTTTAATGCATAATCATGTCTATTACTTGTACGTGTAAAACCATGTTCCTTATCCCCTAAATATGGTCTTGCAATTACTCTTCCAACTTTCCATTCATCTTTAAGAGTAAGTTCTCTTGCTATTTCACAGCATCTGTACAATTCTTCTAATCCAAATGTTTCTTCGTGTCCACAGATTTGTAATACTGAATCAGCTGATGTATAAACTATCATATCACCTGTTTTCATCTGATGTTCAGCAAGTTCATCTAGTATTTCAGTTCCACTTGCACTTTTATTTCCTACAATTTTATGTCCTGTTCTCTTTTCTAATTCATCTAATAATTCTTTAGGAAATCCTGTATCAGTAAATGTCTGGAATGGCTTTGTTATATGAAGTCCCATCATTTCCCAATGTCCTGTCATTGTATCTTTTCCAACACTTGCTTCTCTCATTTTCATTGCATATCCAAGTGGTTTTTCAATACTTTTTACATGCTTTATAGGATGTAAATTTGCTAATCCTAACTTTTGAAGATTAGGAATATTAAAACTTTCTACTGAATCAGCAATATGTCCTAATGTATCTACATTAACATCACCATATTTTTCTGAATCATTCATCTGTCCAATTCCAAGTGAATCTATTACTATTGTAAAAATTCTATTATATTTTTTCATAACTACAATCATCCTTCCCTCTCTTTAGGTCATTAAGGCCATAAATCTTATAATTATATCCAGATTCATTTTATGAATTAATATTTTAACCATAAAATGAACCCCTTATGTATACTTACTTTGTAAGCATATATTTATGCTAAATCTGAACTTGTAAAAGACATAGGCATAAGTTCTTCTATTGTACATATTTTTTCAGTTTTCTTATTTGATAAAACTATAGGTGTATCTTTATTTAAAAGTTCAACTAATACCTGTCTGCATGCTCCACATGGTGCAGCAAGCGTATTTCCTTCACATACTATTGCTATTGCTAAAACATCATCTTTTCTATATCCATTTGAATAAGTTTGAAAAATTGCATTTCTTTCAGCACAATTAGTTAATCCATAAGATGCATTTTCAACATTTGCACCAATAAAATATTTATTATCTTTAGTTAAAACACAGGAACCAACTCTATAATTAGAATATGGTGCATATGCATTTTCCATTGCTTTAAATGCTCTTTCTAAAAGTTCTTTATAATTTTCCATAATAATCTCCCCTTTAACTAATTCTAATAACATTTATAATTATTAATACAACATCTCTATATTAAAGTAATGTAATAATCCCTACTATCATTCCACTTAACACACTTACTGCAAATCCTCCTAACATAGATTTAAAAGCAAGTTTTGCTAGTATATTTCTCTTTTCAGGACATAATGCTGCAATCCCTGAAATACATACACCAATACTAGAAACATTTGCAAATCCTGCAAGTGAAATTGATAAAATTAATCCTGTTCTTTCACTTAATGAATTTATAATTTCTCCCAAAGATTGGAATGCTACAAATTCATTTAATACTAATTTACTTCCTAAAAGTTGACCAGCTGTTAACACTTCACTTCCTTCAAGACCCATAAGAAATCCTAATGGTGCAAAAACATAAGAGAAAATTTGTTCAAGGCTTAAACCAAAGTATCCAAGAAACATATTTACTATTGCAACTAATCCTAATATAGCTATAAGTGAAGCTCCAATTGCAAGTGCTGTATTCATACCATTAATTGCACCTTCTGAAATAGCTGATAATATATTTGCATTATCCCCTTTATTATCTATTGATAAATTATCTAAATTTTCACCTTTTTCAACTTCTGGCGTTAAAATTTTTGCAATTGCCATACTTCCCATAGGTACTAATGCACTTGCTATAAGTAAATTTTCCATAGGTATTCCAAGAGCTGTGTATCCACCAATTATAGTCGCTGACATACTTCCCATTCCTGAAACTAATACAACAACGATTTCACTCTTAGTCATTTTCCCTAAATATTTACTTACTAAAATTGGACTTTCTGTCTGACCTAAAAACATGTTTGCTACTGCAACAAAACTTTCAACTTGACTTGTTCCAAGTACTTTTCCTACAGCTTTACCTATTATTTTTACTATAAATCCTATAACTCCAAGATAATATAATGCTCCAACCAATGCTGAAACGAAAATTATATTTCCAAGTGTTTGTATACCAAATACAAATCCTGTTGGTGCTCCTCCATCTGCAAGGCTTCCAAATACAAATAACAGCCCTTCTCTTCCACAGTTTAAAACTCCAGTTACAACATCAGATATCTTTTGTACAATTAATCTTCCTAGTGGAAATTTAACAAGTAAAAATGCAATTACAAATTGAATTCCCAAAGCTTTTATAACTGTTTTATACGGAATCTCTTTTCTATTGGAAGATAATAAATACATAAATCCTAATACTACAATAATACCAAAAATGCTTATAAATATTTTCATAACATAACTCTCCACTCTGTAAATCTAATTAACATTTATCTTCTGCTTAATTTAACTGCAGAATTGTATATTATTTATTTTTTTGATTTTCACTTCATTTTGTCCTATAATATGTTTATATGATTTTTATTTTGTACTGAAATAAACTTTCATTAATTAATGTTTTAGAAAATCCGCTAAATTTTCTAAAACATTTTTTATTATTTAGATGCCTTTTTTTTATCTAACTTAATCATATTTCTTATTCCTTCAACTGCAACCTTAATTGATTCTTCTGAATCATGACATTGTGGATTATCTAACCCTGCTTTTTCACGTTCTTGATTTGCAATAACTAAGAAACATGCTCCTGTACGAACTCTTAAATAACTTCCTACAATAAATAATGCTGCACTTTCCATTTCTGATGCTAAACATCCACATCTTAGCCATGCATTCCACTTATTTTCTAGTTCATAACTAACCGGTTTAGTTTCTGGTGAATGTTGCCCATAAAATGAGTCTTTAGATTGAACAACTCCTGTATGGTATGTTTTATTTAATGTTTTAGATGCATCTACAAGTGCATTTACAACATCAAAATTTGCTACTGCTGGGAATTCAATTGGTGCATACTCTTTACTTGTACCTTCCATTCTTATAGAACCAGTTGCTACTACAATGTCTCCACCCTTAACATCAAGTTCCATTCCACCACATGTACCAACTCTTATAAATGTATCTGCTCCACATTTAACTAATTCTTCTAAAGCTATTGCTGCTGATGGTCCACCAATTCCTGTTGATGTAACACTAACTTTTTCTCCATCTAAATAACCTGTATAAGTAACATACTCTCTGTTATCTGCAACAAGTACTGGATTTTCAAAATATTTTGCAATTTTTTCACATCTCTTAGGATCACCAGGAAGTATTACATATTTTCCAACTTCACCTTCACCTACAGCAATATGATATTGTTTTCCTGAACCTTCTGAATAATTCATCACAATTCCTCCACTACTTAAATATATTTTTACAATTTTACACAATCTTTAAACTTGTATTTTAACTTGTCTACTTGTCTTGCAAATTCATGATAACATTTACACACATATTTTGTCAATGCTTTTTATAATTATTATTCTATACATTAATTGTATTTATTCGTAATATCAGTATTTTTAATGTTAAAATATTATTTGCTTATTATAAAATACCAGTCATAAACTCTATACTTTTAATATCTTTGATATATAAAATAAAAAGACTTTGCCACTAAATCTAATGACAAAGCCATGATTGCTCTATAAAATATAAAACTGTCTTTTAATCTATTTATCTTTTCCTGTCTGTTTTATAAGCTGATTAGTATATACTGTAGCTCCTGTAACCAATACTCCTTGAATTACTGCATTAGCATTTACTCCGATAATTCCCATACTTCCTGCAATACCAAAAACAAGTAGTATTAAAGGTATATATTTATCACTTATTTTATCAGTATTCTTTATAATCATTCCAATTATATAAAGAACAGGTATTAAGATAAGTGCATTCTGTGTGATATATTGTGATACATCCATAATTATCACCACACTTTCTTTTGTATATTTATTACAGTTTCCTGTGCTATATTATATGAATAATACTATACTTGTGTTAACTTATTATTTATTCTTTATATTTAAATAATATTAATAAAATGCTATAATTATATATATATGTTAACTATTATGAAAGGGGTATTTATATGACTATTATAGACATTCTTCTTGAACATATTCATGATAAAAATCCATATGAAAGACAAGCTTTAGAAATTATACGTGATTCGTATATAAGTTCTGTAAATGATAATTATACATTAATTGTGGATCCAAATGGAGAATTGCTTGTTAGAATACCAAGCATGGAAAAACGTGATGAATTTGTATACAATAAACTTACTGAATACAGTTATCCACTGATAATGTGTATGAACATAGACGAAATAAATAACACTGAATATTATTCATACATAAAAGCTAAATTCTTGGAATGTTATAAGGACAAGCTTCATGTTTTTTTCAAGGATGTTATTACAGTAAACAAATTAAAAGATGATATAGTAAAAACAAAAAAGAAAATTGAATATATCACATACTTTACAATTATTGGTGTAATTTTAAGTGGACTATCTTTATGTATTTTTAATGTTGAAAATACAACTAAATATATACTTGCCATAGGAATTATTTTACTTTTTGGATGTGCACTATATCTTCAATTAACAAAAGAAAATACAATAAAAAAATTAATAGATGGATATATCTCAACAATTTACACAGACTGGTATAATACTGTTTTAAGAAAACATTATACTTTTTTATGCAATTTTATGGGGTAATGTTTTTTTATATTATTAATACTTAAATTTTATTATTTGAATTTATTTTAATATTTTTCAAAATTAAAGTCTGTTTATCAAAATTTCATATAATTTTGATAAACAGACTTATTTTTTAACTATATATAGACTTTTAAAAACACCATAAATACACTTATATTTTGTTTATAAACATCACTTAACTATAGCTTTAAAACCTTTAATATTCTCTTCTATATTTCCTTTAAAAATTCCAGAACCAGAAACTAAAACATTGGCACCTGCATTAATTACTGACTCTGCATTGCTAAGCTTAATCCCACCATCTACTTCAATATCAATATTTAAATTTCGTTCATTAAGCTTTTTTCTTAGTCTAGATATCTTATTAGTCATTGTTTCTATATATTCTTGACCTCCAAAACCCGGATTTACAGTCATTAAAAGAATCATATCCAAATCTTCCAATATATACTCTAAAACATCTATATTAGTTCCAGGATTTATGGCTACACAGGCTCTTTTCCCACATTCTTTTATCTTCTGAATGGTTCTATGAATATGAGTACTCGCCTCTGCATGTACTGTTATAATATCTGCTCCAGAAAGCGCAGCTTCTTCTATATATTTGTCTGGATTCTGAACCATTAAATGAACATCAAATATCATTTCAGTATATTTTCTTATACTTTTTATTACAGGGAATCCCAATGATATGCTTGGAACATATAATCCATCCATAACATCAATATGAACATAATCTGCGCCTGCCCTATCAATAATTTCTAGTTCAGAACCTAATTTCGAAAAATCTGCTGATAATATTGAAGGGGCTATTTTTATAATATTACTTGTTTTTGAATTACTTATATTCATATTATTTACCAAATGCGTTGCTATAATCTTCTTTGAATTTTTCAATTCCCTTATCCGTCAATGGATGTTTTATCATTTGAACTATCACATTGTATGGAATTGTAGCTATATCAGATCCAGCCTTTGCACAATCCAATACATGAATTGGATTTCTTACACTTGCTGATATTATTTCAGCATCAATATCATGAATTGCAAATATTTCTGCAATATCTTCTATTAATTTAATTCCTTCACTTCCAATATCATCTAACCTTCCTAAGAAAGGACTCACATAACTTGCACCAGCCCTTGCTGCAAGAAGCGCTTGTACTGCTGAAAATATTAAAGTCACATTTGTTTTGATTCCCTCCTTACTTAATACTTTAACCGCCTTTAATCCTTCTTCACACATTGGAATCTTAACTACCATATTTTCATGAATTTTCGCTATTTCACTCGCTTCTTTGATCATCCCTTCACATTCCATTGAGATAACTTCACCACTTATAGGACCATCTACTATACTTGTTATTTCCTTTATAACCTCATTAAAGTCTTTTCCCTCTCTTGCAATAAGAGATGGATTTGTTGTTACTCCACATATAACGCCTAAATCATTAGCTTTTCTTATTTCATCAACATTAGCTGTATCTACAAATATTTTCATTATATAACTCTCCTATTCATATCTCGTGTACCCACTTGTACACTTTTTTATTTAATAATTTCTTTAATACTTTCTGATATTGCATCACTTGTAAGCTTAAATTTCTCCATAAGCTCATCAGGTGTTCCTGATTCTCCAAATTTATCTTCAATTCCAATCATCTTTACTTTACATGGATATTTATCACATACAACAGAAGATACCATAGATCCAAGTCCACCTATAATAGAATGTTCTTCTGCTGTTACAATACCTTTAGTTTCCTTTGCTGCTTTTATAATAATCTCTTTATCTATAGGTTTTATTGTTGATATGTTTATAACGCGTACATGTATTCCTTCTGATTCAAGGTATTTTGCTGCTTCAATTGCTTTTTGAACCATCATTCCAGTAGCAATTATTGCTGCATCATCACCTTTTTTAATTTCAGTTCCCTTTCCAATTTCAAATTTATAGCTATCATCAAAAATATCTTCTGTATTGCATCTTCCAAATCTCAAATAAACAGGTCCTTCCATCATAGCAGCTGCCTTAGTAGCTTCCATTGCTTCCCTATGATCTGCTGGTACTATAACTGTCATATTAGGTAGCGAACACATCAGTGCAATATCTTCAATAGATTGATGAGATCCTCCATCTTCACCTACAGTTATCCCTGCATGAGTCGCAGCAATTTTAACATTAGCTTTTGGATAACATATTGAATTACGTATTATTTCAAATGCTCTTCCAGTAGCAAATACTGCAAAAGTGCTTGCAAAAGGAACTAGACCAATATTAGACATTCCAGCTGCCATCCCCATTAAATTCTGTTCTGCAATTCCAGCATTGAAGAATCTATCTGGAAATTCTTTTTTAAATCCATTTGTCTTTGTAGACTTTGAAAGATCTGCATCTAACACTACAATATTTTTATTTTCATAACCAATTTGAATTAATGCTTCACCATATGACTCCCTAGTTGCCTTTCCCATGACAAAACCCTCCTTAAAATTATGCTAAAATCTCTTCTATGGCTCTATTTTTTTCTTCTTCACTTGGTGCAGTTCCATGCCATTCAACTTTATTTTCCATAAAACTCACACCTTTCCCTTTAATAGTTTTGGCTATTATAACATTGGGCTTATCTATGCATTTTTCTGCTTCTAAAAATGCCTTATTGATACTTTCAAAATCATTTCCATCATTACAAGAGATTACATTCCACCCAAAGCCTTCAAATTTTTTATCTATTGGGTTAATAGTAATTACTTCTTCATTTTTTCCATCTATCTGCAATCCATTATTGTCTATAATAGCAATTAGATTATTAAGTTTGTAATGTCCTGCTGCCATAGCAGCCTCCCATACAAGACCTTCTTGAAGCTCACCATCTCCAAGTAGAACATACACTTTTGATTTTTTTTCTAACATTTTAAGTCCTAATGACATTCCAACTGCGTTAGAAATTCCCTGTCCTAAAGATCCTGTAGATACATCTATACCATTAATATGTTTAGAATCTGGATGACCTTGTAATAAGCCACCAATTTTTCTCAAACTCATAAGTTGCTCTTTATTAAAGTAACCTTTCTCAGCTAGCACAGAATAAAGTGCTGGCGCTGCATGTCCTTTACTTAAAACAAATCTATCACGGCAGTCATCTTTTGATTTTTCAGGACTTACATTCATTTTTTCATAATATAGATATGTTAGTATTTCTGAACAAGATAATGATCCTCCTGGATGTCCAGACTTTGCTTCATAGATCATTTCTATAATATTTTTTTTAACTTGCTTTATTACTAAATCTAATTTGCCTTTATCCATAAATCACTCAACCTTTCATAACATACATGTTGATGTTAATTTCTTTTAGTATCTAGATAATTAAACAGCTTTCATATTTTCACATAAAGCTTTTCTAAATTTATCATCAATAAAATATTTAGTTTCTTTAATTACATCTTTCCAATCATCATTGCCTGTATACCAAAATTCTACTGTAAATTTTCTTACACCAAGATCCCATGACTTTTTTATAATTTCTTCAAAATTAACATGTCCTTTTCCAAAAGTAACTTCTCTAAATTTTCCCGGAACAGTTTCCTTTAAATGAACAGCAGCTATATGGCCTTTTCCAGATTCAAAATCTTCACTAGGCGTAAGTCCATATTCCAAAGCCGCATTAGTCACATTTCCGCAATCAGGATATATCTGAAGATATGGAGAGTTTATTTCTTTGACAAACGTCATCGCCTTTCCAACAGTATTCATGAATTCTGTTTCCATTGTTTCAAATGCAAGAATAACACCTTTACTAGCTGCCATTTCAACTGCCTTTTTTAAATTTTCCTTAAAGTGTTTTCTTGTAACTTCATTTCCTTCTTCATAATAAACATCATATCCTGCAAGCTGTATTATCTTTATTCCAAGGTCATCTGCAAGCTCAATTGCGTTTTCCATTATTTCCATGCCTTTATTTCGTATCTTTTCATCAAGGCTTCCAAGAGGATATTTTCTATGTCCACTCAAACACATTGTCCTTATTTCAACACCATATTTAAACATTAACTCAACAAGTGCTTTTCTATCACCTTTAGACATATATATCCTTGATAATTTTTCTTTTGTTTCATCTATACTTATTTCTATATTGTCAAATCCACATTCTCTTGCACAACTAAATTTTTCTTCCCATGTAAGATAATTAGGCATAGATTTTTCATATAATCCTAAAGTATATTCTTTCATACCGAACACCTCTATTAATAAAATTCTAAGTAATTATTTATTAAAATATCTAAATAACTTTTTATAGTCTAAAATTATTTTTTTATTGCCCATAATAAGCATTGGGTCCATGTTTTCTAGTAAAATGTTTTTCTATAAGCTCTTGTGGCATTTTAACTGTTTCACTCTTACTTAATAATTCTGTATTAAGAGCCATCATTGCTACTTCTTCAAGTACAACTGCATTATGAACGGCTTCCATAGCATCTTTCCCCCATGCAAACGGTCCATGGTTTTTTACTAACACCGCTGGCACATAATTAGGATTTAAATGTTTAAATCTCTCAACTATAACTCCGCCTGTATTATATTCATAATTTGAACTAATTTCCTCTGCTGTCATATCACGCGTACATGGTATCTCATTATAAAAATAGTCAGCTTGAGTTGTTCCATATGGAATAATATCTTTTCCCGATTGTGAAAAGATAGTTGCATATCTAGAATGTGTATGAACTACTGCGCCTATATCACAAAAATCCTTATATAGCTTAATATGTGTTGGTGTATCTGATGATGGTTTATATCTTCCCTCAACTATGTTTCCATTTAAATCAACTACAACCATATCATCAGGTTTCATGATGTCATATTCGACACCTGATGGTTTAATTACAACTAGTCCACTTTCTCTATCTATTGCTGAAACATTTCCCCATGTAAATGTTACGAGATTATATTTAGGCAAAAGCATATTAGCCTCATATACTTTTTCTTTTAATTGTTCTAACATATATGACACCCCTATCATTGATTTTTATTATCATTTAATTCTTTATATTTTTTTATCTATGGACATTATTTATAATTTCTATAATATCCATAGATAAATGTTAATATTTTAGTACTCTATTCCTTTCTTACTGTGTACACTGCTGCTTTATTATCTGTATGATTAGCAGATACAATTAAATCACAATCATCCAAATTAATAACATGAATATTAGCAGGACCTACACCTTTTTCAATTATTGTTTCCTTACATTTTCCATCTATATATTGAATCATAAATAACTCAGCTTCTTTACGTCTTACTCCACCTACAAAAACCGGTTCACCACAAAGCTTAGTACCTACAAGGGTGTGCGCAAAATCTATTTCATATGGATATGAGTAAATTTCACTATATTTTCCTTCAGTTAACTTATAAATTTTCATTGAATCCCCATGAAAAGGTTCTATTGTCATCATTTCATCAATTCCATCATTATCTATATCGCACCAAGCAATTTCTCCAACACTCTTCTCAAGAATGCAATTTATCTGCCACTGTTCATTCTTCATAGGAACAACTTCAAATACTCCTTGATCACATCCAAAAGTTCCATGTATTTTACCATCTACCATATGACTGCTATACCCATGATTCCTAAACAATCCTGTTTTAAGAACTTCAAGTTCTATTCCCTCTGTTAATACATCTGGTAGTTTTCCATAATAAATAGTACCTGGTCTGCTCCAGTCTTCCTTATTATCTTTAAGATCTGCTATTGTTGCACCAATAAAATATATTTCTCCTTCAACATCCCATAAATCAAAACGATGTAGATAAGGAAGCTTCAATATAGTTTCAGTAACCCACTCACCGTATACTAAGTGTCCCCATACAAGGCGTGCACTGCTTGGACTTTCTTTAAGATAAAAATCACGTACTGCCAAAAATTCATTTGCTCTATTTGGAATTGGAATAATTGACATACATCCGCCTCCATCTTCCCATACTGTCTGACGATGATTAAAATTCTTTCCACTATATGAATAGCATGGATATCCTTTTTCTTCAGATGCTATAAGCAAGTTAAGATTGCCATCTATTTCAATTGAGCTTGATGCATATGCACGATACATTTCATCTAAGTTCTTTTTTTCAATCTTCATAGTCTACACCTCCATTTTTTATATTACAAAATACTATTTTTTATTTACAACCTTTTCCATTACTTTTTCTTCAATTTCCTTTTCTGATAACACATTTTTTAATCCGATAACTATTGTTCCTGAATCTTCCGCTCTTTTAAAATTAGACTTTAAAACCTCTGAACAGAATACAACATCAAAACTGGATGCTTGGCTCTTTGCTTCTCCAACACTACTATGTTGAATTGTTACATCTATTCCTAATTTTTTAAATACTTTTGTTATCTTCATTTTAATTATTTGACTTGATCCCATTCCACTTCCACATGCTGCTATTACTTTTAACATAATTAATCACCCTTTTTCAATTATTTTATACTGATTGACTCATTTCTTCCATGTATTCCTCATAATCTTCTGCTATTTTAAAGTAACCTTTTTTATTCTTAAGATATTGAATTTGCGGTATCGCTAATAATGCAATTATTACTATTCCAAATCCAACATATTGGAAATTTTTCATTAATACTCCGATAACAGGCCAAACTGTATCAAAGTCAAAGTTTCCATGCCACCCTCCGAATTGTGCTAATCCAAAGTACCATGCTGCAAAAGCACCACCTAATACTTGAATTATTCCAGAGACGAAAGGTATAATCATTGCAGCTTTTAATCCACCTTTTCTATTAGCAAATACTGCAAATGTTGCATTATCAAAAAATACTGGTACGAAACCTGTTATTATTAATACTGGGCTCTTGAATACAATTAATCCAATAATAGAAATGAATTGTCCTAATGCTCCAAATAAGAAACCTATTGTTACTGCATTTGCATGACCAAAACCATATGTTGCAGCACAATCTACTGCTGGCATAGATCCAGGTAAAATTTTATTTGATATACCTTGGAATGATTCAGTAAGTTCAGATACGAACATTTTAACACCAAGTTGTAATATACTTAAATACACTGCAAAATTTAAAGATTTTTCCATTATATAGAATATAAAGTTTTTATTTGCTGCAAATCCTGTGTCTATTTGATGCATTAAATCTGGTCCTAGTATACCTATAATTGTTCCAAAGAAAAACATCATTAATATACCTGTTGCAACAACATTATCATTAAATATTGATAAAAATCCTGGAAATTCTAAATGTTCGATTGATTTTTCTTTGTTACCAATTTTACCTGCAATTTTATCAGTTAACCAAATACCAAACATTTGTTGATGGCCTACTGCAAATCCTCCACCTTCTGTCAAATCCTGAGTTGCTTCAACTGTAAGATTAGATGATACTGCCCAATAAGTTCCAAGTAATATTCCAAGCATTATAACAGCTTTTGTATCAACTAAATTAGGAAAACAGAATAATACAATCCATAACGCTGTAGATGATTGTTGTACCATTATGTGTCCAGTAATAAATACAGTTCTAATCTTTGTTGTCTTTCTAAACAATACTAAAACAATATTAAATATAAATGCTATTAGAAGAACTATCATCATAAGTGAAAATGATCTTCCTACATTTTCAACTGCTTGTTGAGCTGCTGTTTGTCCAAAATAAGGATCAATAACTGCCGCTGCTAAATTAAAACGATCTTTTAATCCAGCTAATATCGGTCTAAAATTTCCAACTAATCCACTAGCTGCTACATTAAGAATGAGGTAACCAACCGTTGCTTTGATAAAGCCTGCTATTGCTTCATATATGGGACGTTTCAATAATAAATAACCTATAAGTACAATAAATCCTATAAAAAACGCTGGATTAGTCAATATGTTTACCTGAAAAAATTTCCAGATGCTTAATAATATCTCCATATTTATTCCTCCTAAAATTTAATTACCCTTAAGCTGGTAAAAAATAATCTTTATATATGTTTTCTAAGTCCTCTTTACACTGTGAACATATCAATTCTTCTACTACTTCATTATTTTCCACTAATTCAACTAGTTTAGAAAGATTCTCCAAATGAATATTATTGTCTGTTGAAGCAAGAACAAAAAATAGTCTTGCATCTTGATCATGGTCATCACTAAAACAAACTGGCTTTTTACTTCTCATAAAGCAAACTGCTGTTTCATTTACTCCTACAGCACCTTCCTGTGCATGTGGTATACATATATCCGGCGCTATTACTATATATGGTCCATATTTATTAACATTGCTGATTATTGAATCAATGTATGCTTCTTCAATAGCCTTATCTTTAATTAATGGCATACATGCTGCTTTTATTGCATCCTCCCATTTTTCAAAACCATCATGAAAGGAAAATCTGTTCTTTTCAATTAATTCCTTTAACATTTCTGTTTCCCCCTTTTATATTGGAACTGCTATTTTGCTTTTATAGCAGTTCCATAACAATTACCTATATATGTTCTTAATAAGATACATTTAAAACCACTTTTTAAAAACTATGTTTTTTAAGCAATTTTATAAAAATGATGTATATGGTATGTTAATATCTGTTGTAAAACAATCATCAAATCCCCTTGGATAATGATATTCTCTCTTTTTACTATCATCAGGGAATGTGAATTTACCTCCCACTTGCCATATAAATGGATTAAATTCATACTGTAATCTATCTTTTCTCATATCAAATAACTCTAAAATTTCTTTTGTATCTGCTTGGAAATTTGACCATATATCATGATGGAATGGAATAACAACTTTAGTTTTCAATGCTTCAGCCATTCTTAAAATATCAACTGATGTCATTTTATCAGTAATTCCTCTTGGATTTTCACCATAAGATCCTAATGCAACATCAATTTTGTATTCGTTTCCATGTTTGGCATAAAAATTTGAATAGTGTGAATCACCACTATGATATAAATTTCCACCTGGTGTCTTTATCAAATAATTAACAGCCTTAATATCCATATCTACTGGCATCTTTCCTCTGATATCTCCCTTTGGAGGTTCAGTTATTAATGCTGTTCTGTCAAATGATTCTAATGCAACTATTGTGATATCCTTAATCTGCACTGTATCTCCTGGTTTTACAACAATACATCTTTCACTAGGCACTCCCCATCCTATCCATTTATCCACACATGCTTGTGGTCCTACAAACGGAACATCTTTGCTACAATTTTTAAGAACTGCCGCTGCAACGTTTACATCAATGTGATCATTATGATCATGTGTTGCAAGAACTGCATCTATATTTTTTATTCCAAATGGATCTAACACAAATGGTGCTACTCTTAAATTAGGTTGAAGTTTTTTTCCACCACACATTCTAGCCATTTGATGTTGTGGATTTATATAAGGATTAGCTTTTGTTTTTTTACCACTTCCACACCAAAAGTCAATACTTATATTAGTTCCACCTTCTGATTTAAGCCATATTCCAGTACATCCAAGCCACCACATTGCAAATGTTCCTTTTTTAACTTCTTCCATTTGGATTTCTTCATTTAACCAAGTTCCCCATTCTGGAAAAGTATTTAATATCCATGATTCTCTTGTAATTTCTTCTACTTGTGACATTTTAAATTCCCCCATTCCAATTCTCATTTTTAATTTTTCTCTTAAATAGTATTTATTTCCTATCCATGACTTAATAATACACCAAACATTCATATAATTCAATACTTTTTTAACTTTTTTTATATTTATTTGATTTTTTTGTTCGACAATGCTATAATTTTCTATATTAAATGAACTTTTTGAATGTTTTATACTTTACATTCAATTATTAATTCATTTTGTTCATAAAAAAACTATATTTTATTAAATAGATATATTTATGAGTTCATTTGTTGTTCAATAAATACAATATATATAGTATAGTTATGTTATCAAGACTTTAATAAATTAAGATTGACTTAACATGAATTCATATATGTAAATTTATATAACGGAGGAATATATAATGAAAATTAATACTAGCATAATTTCTAAAAGACGAGAGTACATTTTAAAATATTTAAAAGAATATCCAGATATAAGTACAGCTGAACTAGCTGAAAAATTAAATGTATCTTCTCTTACATTGCGAAGAGATTTTCAAGCTTTAGAAAATGATGGACTTGTTGTTAGATATTATGGTGGTGCTAAACTTATTGAAGATAGTCCACTATTAAATGATATTAATTTTGAAAACAACAATTCACTTAACAATGAAAATAAGCATAAAATAGCAAAATATGCTGCAGATTTAATTGAAGACGGAGATACCATTTTTATAAACTCAAGCACAACAGCTCTTCTTATACTTGAATATTTAGAAGATAAAAGAGTAACTGTTATAACTAATAACGGTAAAGCATTATTTTCTAATATAGGTCCAAATGTTGATCTAATATTAACTGGTGGTCAAGTATATGAAAGAAAACAATCATTAGTTGGTGAATTTGCTACTACTATTTTTTCATCAGTAATTGCAGATAAGTGTTTTATTGGTGTCAATGGTGTATCCGTAGATTTTGGAATAAGTACATCTGTATTTCAAGAAACATTAGTCAATAAAGCTATGATAAATCATTGTAAAGGTCCAGTTTTTGTACTTGCATCCAGTTCAAAAATAGGGCTTAAAAATAAATTTTTAAGTGGAAGTATAGATGATATTTCGCACTTAATTACAGACTCAGGAATAAATGAAACTTCTATCAAAAATTTAGAAAAATGCGGTATAGAAATTATAAAAGTTTAATTTTAATGATTTTTATACATAAAATTGTATAATACAAAAGCGCTATTGTTTTAATAGCGCTTTTTAAATTCAAAAAATTTCTTATTAATTCTATCTTTTAGCCTATACCACCATAAAAAATTCCCAATGCAATTATTATTATTGTGGCAGGAACAAATACATACCTTCCAAATTTAATGAACCATTTTCCTATTGTACGTTTTGATCCTTGATTTATTCCAGATAATATCTTTTCTTCGTCTATCATGTAGTAAAAAACGAATGCTGTTATAACTGCACCAAGTGGTGATAGTACTATTGTAACAAAATCAGTAAATTTATTAAATAAACCTTCATTTATACTTAATGGTACAGCTAATATAAATCCAATTATAGCTACAATTATAGTTGTCTTTTTTCTATCCCAGTTTGTTATAGTAAGTATCGATTCTACCGGTCCCTCAAGTAACGATATAGACGATGAAATAGATGCAAATATTATGCTCAAGAAAAATGCTGCACATAATAAATTACCAAATGGCATCGTCTGGAATATACTTGGGACTGTTATAAATAATAACGATGGTCCTCCAGTAGGACTTAATCCTAATGCAAAAACTGCTGGCATAATCATAAATGCAGCTAATATTGCCGAAATTGTATCAAAAATTGCTGTACTTACTGCACATTCAGTCATATCAAATTCTTTTCCTGCATAACTTCCATAGATAACCATTCCACATCCTGTTATTGAAACTGTAAAGAATGCCTGTCCCATAGCCATTGCCCATGTTTTTGGTATTAGTAAATGTGCCCAATCCGGCTTTAATAAATACCTTATACCAGTTGCTGAACCTGGAAGTGTTAATGATTTAATCATTAATAGAATAAATATAATAAATAATAATGGAATTATTATCTTATTAATCTTTTCTATTCCCTTTGAAACACCTGCACTAACTATTGCTAATGTTATTACAACAGCAAGAAGATGCCATCCAATTGAATTTGAACTAAAAGCAAATCCACCAAAATATTCACTAGTATTTATATTGTTTATTTGCCCTGTAAGGCTTATGTAAAAATATTTTAATACCCATCCTATTACAATGGTATAAAACATAAATATTCCCATTAATCCCAATGTGGGAATTATAGATAAAATCTTTCCTCCAGATTTCTTATTTTCTTCAAATACCTTTCTTATAGCACCTAAAGATCCTTGTTTATACATTCTACCAAAACTCATTTCTGCTATAAGCCCTATAATTCCAAGAACAATGATAAATAAGAAATATGGTATTAAAAATGCTGCTCCTCCATTTTCTCCAAGCTTGTACGGAAACATCCACACATTTCCAAGCCCAATTGCCGCACCAATACATGACAGCACAAAACCAATTCTGCTAGAAAAACCTTCTCTCTTAGCCATTTTTCTTCCTCCTAATCTTCGTAACCTTCCAATACATCATATTACAATTAATCATAAATTTACTTAGACTATACCTACTACTATTCCTCAAAAAATTTCTTAACAATTCTACTAGTCCACTTTTGTAATTTAAAAAATTATATATTTCATAGCAAAATATTATTTAATATTTTGTTTTTTATATATTTTTTTGATTAATTATTAATATGAATTATTCATATAATAATACAAATTAGCTATTATTTCAACAAAAATTTCTTTTTTTACATCATAAATTTATTTTTAATATTTAAATATTATATTTTATGTTTAAATATTCTATTTTAAATTCATTTACAAATAGTAGGTGTTCATGGTACTCTAATAAAAACACATATATAAAGGAGAAAAAAACATGTCAGCATATTTAATTACATATTTCATAAGCGATGCATGTGGTTGTGGTTGCGGTCACAGTCACGATGATAATAATACTCATACTCACGAGGAATCAAGTGAAGATAAAATTATTTCTAAAATAAAATCATTAGGTTCATGGGGACACGTTATGCCTGAAGCATATGTTGTTAAGTGTTCTATGTCATCTGATGATATACTAAAAGAGTTAAAATCAGTAGCTAACTCTGGTGATCTATTATTTGTAACAGAAGTAAACGCTGAAACAGCCTCATGTTCAAATGAAGCTGTTATCAATTGGATTGCAGAAGTTTAATAATATATCATAGACAATTAAATTCAACAAAAATTAAAAGGATAGGAATCTCATTTTTTGATGGTATTCTATCCTTTTTGCTTTATTATTTTTTAATTTTCTTGAATCCTTGAATTGAAAATTTTTATTCCAAATAAAACTTTATAAAATCTATTGCGAACAGTTAGGACATAAAAATATGAGTAATCGGCATGATACATATTCCTAAAAATATTGAACATAGTGATAAAGTATTATATCCATACTCTCTTGATGATGGTATAAGTTCTTCAAAAGAAATATATAACATAATTCCCATTACAAATGCAAAAATCAATCCTAATAAAAATTCACTTATAAAAGGTTTTAATATTAAGTAAGCAAGAACTGCTCCTATTGGTTCTGATAGACCGGAATACATGGTATATTTCAATGCCTTCATTCTACTTCCTGTAGAATAATATATAGGCATTGCAACGGCTATCCCCTCTGGAATATTATGCATAGCAATAGCAACTGATATTGAAATTCCAAGGGCTGCATCTTGATACCCAGACATAAATGTAGCAATTCCCTCTGGGAAATTATGTAGTGTTATTGCTATCATTGCAACAAGTCCTACTCTAAATAGTTTTGCATTATTTGAATTATCTGAAGAAAGTAAATGACTTTCATGGGGTATAAATTTATCAATAAGCATCGCAAATATAACCCCTGAAAGCATATACATCATTGTAAGCAACACTCCATAAAAGTTTCCGTAATACTTAACCAACGTACTTTCTGCAAAAGGAAAAAGATCTGTAAAAGAGATGCATATCATTACTCCCCCAGAAAATCCAAGTGCAAAAGTAATTGTCTTCTTGCTTGTTCTTTTAGATATAAAAACTATGCAGGCTCCTAAAACTGTAGAAATTCCTGCAAAAAATGAAAGTACCAGTGCAAACTGAGCACTCTGTTCCATAAAACCAACTCCCTGCTCTGTATATAATTTTATCAAGTTAATATTTCAACTGTTTTTAGTAGTTAACTTAAACTAATCATTAAACTATATTATGTATATTCTGAAATATACTTTAAAATTACATAAAAATAATATCCATCAAAATTCAAACAAAAGTTCAAATTTTAATGGATATACCACAAAATATTAAAAAGGAGTCGTAATTTTATGTGACTTATCTCACAAGAGGAGCGATGAGTATTTTTTATAATACACCTCTTTAAAATTACTAACTATATAATAGTTTACCAAATTTTTCATTAAAATCAATAGTATTTTTTAAATATTTTGAAAATTATGATATATTATATAGATTTATTTTTCAATTTTCTATTTTTTATATTTAATGTAATTATTGACATAATAGTATAATAAGAGTATAATTCTTATTGTTGTATGGCCCATTGGTCAAGAGGTCAAGACGTCACCCTCTCACGGTGAAATCATGGGTTCGATTCCCGTATGGGTCACCATTGCAATAAACATCAGCGTTTGAACTTGTTTCAAAACTGGTGTTTTTATTATTTTACACCATTTTTACACCATAGTTTTTATATAGCTTTTTTACACCATTTGTTTCTTAAGAAATTATTATTCTTATTCCTCATACCAATTGAATTATTTATTTCCTAACACAATATTTGAATATTCCTCCCAATATCCATCTTCATCACCAACAAAATCACTAAGCCAGTAATACATCATTACTAATTCTATGTACTGTTTCTTTCCCCTGATAAATGGTTTCTTTGATATTTTAGTATGCAGCAGGTCTAAACCAAATAAATTATTTTTCTTTTTATAGTCATACTCATATTCTTCTTTTCCATAATCATCTATAAATTTCTTTTTATTACTTCTTGGCCACATATTTTTATCATCATAAAACTTATCTAAATAATTGAATACAAATGCTTCTATATCAACTCCATATTCTTCTTTAGTATTGTCAATCCACTTCTTAATTTCATTGCTGAACACTGGCATTCTTACTTTAACATTACTTTTTACTCTATGATGATCTTTAATAAACAAATAAATCATTTCAGATTGTTCTTTTAAATATGGATACTTTTTTATAAGCTTAGGATATAATTCATAAAAAATGTTCCTGAATTCTGCATCTGTGTTCATAACAAGAAATAATATATTATCTTCTAATATATCGCCTATAACTCTGTTAAGCCTACTTCTATGCTTATCATATATTTCTACAAGCCACTCTATAATATCATCATCATAGTTCAGTAATTCATTTCTATATTTGTTTAATGTTTTATTATTTAAAATCATATTTTTATCTATTTCTTCTGTATCTAAATAGTTATTGTAATACTCAAATATATAATCCATACAGCTCTTTATATTATCTACTCTTTTATCTAAATCAAATTCATTTAAATTATATTCTTTCTTCCTTTTTGAAATGTATTCTTCTATTGTAAGCATAATCTAACCTCCATAATTAAATGTTTATCTTATCCAAAATATAATACTATAATAAAAGATTGTAGCAATATTATTAATTACTACAACCTTTCTTCTATATCTTATGACTTAATTCTGTATTCGGGTATAGTTTGTACCAAATCATATTTTATATTAATTGGCTTAATGTGTGGTTTATGTTTAGGTGAAGCTATGGCTTTGCAGGTTCAAGATATAAACTTTAACAATATGCCTATTAATGTGACTAAGTCTGTTAAATATGTTTGGACTGGCGAAAGAAATAAGGAAGGTAAAAAAATATATAAAAATAGAGTTACCATTCCTAAAACTAAAAAAAGTATAAGAGAAGTTCCTCTTCCTGCTATGCTTAAGCCAATACTAAAAAATTTAATAAAAAAGAATATGGAGAATAAATTAAAATATGGTTAATTATATTTAGATAATAATCCTATATTCTGTAATGATAATGGTGATTATATAGATAATAAGAAACCTAACAGACATTTAAAGAATGCATTAAAAAAGCTGAGATAAAGTCTTACATACATTATCACAGCTTAAGACATATATTCATAACTAACTGTCTCAGCAAAGATATTAACCCCCGTACTGTAATGGATTGGGTTGTCCATAGTGATATTAAAATAACTATGCTTGTCTATGATGAAATTAATAAAAATAAAAAGGAATATGAAAAAATTAATTTATGTTTGATTAATTATAGCCTTTTACCATAATTTATCGAAATATACAAACTTAATATTATCTAATAATTAGCATTAATTATTAGATAATATTTCATTAACAGATATAAATATATTGCCTGTTCTTGCTGCATATTTTTTCTTTCTTAATAATAATGATACAAAATCGATTCTTCCTTCTAAAACAGCCATTAAATCTCCTCCATCCATCAAAATGATATTACTTTTTCCCATTGAATAGATTTGTATTGCATCTTTTGAAAATCCATTAATAGATAAAAAAAGACCTAATGTATTTTCTAATTTTCTTCTTATCTTTCCACTAAAAGAATCGAAGTCCGCAGCATCTGAACCATGGCTTTGCCATTTAGCTTCAAATAAATACTCTGTACCTTCAAGACTGAATGCTCCATCAATTTGTTCTCCTATATTTTTAAATGATGCTTTAGGATCCAAATCGAAAAGAGAAAATATTTCATACATTATTCGCTCTAATTCATATCCCCTTTGTTGTGGTTTTATTGTTGAGAACAGATTACAATATGAACTACAAATTTCATTTAATTTACTAATTACTGCTTGGCTAGATTTTAATTTTTCTTTTGCTCTTTTCCTTCTTTCTAAAATTTCTTTATCATCTTTTAATTTTTGGTCATGCACCGCTACCAACTCTTTCAAAGCTTCTACAGCTTTTTTGGCTTTTTCAACTTTTCTCTCTCCATCTTCAAGTTGCTCTAAATGATAAAACTTTTCCATTTGACACACTTCGTAAAGCAAGCATCGTAAATCTCCCAAATATTTTTCTTGATTATTATATAATATATCAATAACATCTGATACTATTTGTCTTTTGTAATTATCCCAGTTTACTTTGGCTATTACATCTTTATCACATATGCATTTATCCAAGAATGATCGCAAATCATTCTTATACCAATAAATAACACATAATGCTTCTTTTAAATAACTCACCGCTACAACTGATATTCTTTGCGTCTTTATTATCAATCACTCCTTTTTATCTTTATCGTAAAATACTATATAATATCTTCATAATATTAATATGGCTTTTATCAGCTTCTGGTGTACATACTCTTTCCATCTCTAATATCTCTAATACATTCCCTAAGGTTGTTACATTATCAAGATGCATATGATTCATTTCATGAATTTGTGTATTAATAGAAGATTCATACTCCATATTTGCTCCCATATACAATCGTATAGAACCACCTTCTTTATAAGTATATTCACCAAGTACTATTTCTCCTAAATCCTTCAACAATTACACCTCCATTAAATATACCCATATATTATTTCTCATTTCCTTTTCAATACCATTAGCTAAATGTATTACATCTTCCATTGTTACTACTTCTTCTTTCATTGAACACAGTATATTCTTCTGTTTACTACTATATCTATCTATAAAGTTTTCACCATCTTCTAATATATTACACTCAGAATTAATATTATTATTTTTATTATTTTTATTTTTTAAATAATTTTGTAACTTGGCAGATTCTACAAAAAAACTTTTTTCAAATCCCTTATACCATTCACTAGTATCTGAAAATGCAGGTAATGCATAATATGACTTAAACTTATTATTAGCATTTAGATTGTCCAATTGTAATCTATTAATTTTCCAATAATATTTTTCATCACTATTAGCAATGGGTCTTTTATATTGTATTACAAATGAATCATTTGAAAATTTATATCCAAAATCATATCCTTCTTTATACTCTTCAACTTGACTTATACTAAATGGATACAATCTAATGTTAAATCTATCTTTAAATTCATTAACCAAATGATACGTTATACATGCTTCATAATATTTTTCTGGTGGTATATTTTCCATGCCTATTTCATATGTATTCATTTTTATTCTCCTCCATATATGTTTTCTAATTAAATAAAATACCAATATACTCTTCTATTGTGTATTCAATATAATTTATCCGTGATTTTTATTTTAAAATAACTTAGCCAAATTAAATATTAATAATACTATATCTAAATCCCTATTTTTAAGTTATAAATCTGTTGCACCTTACTCTATATTATTTGTAAATAATACTATTAAGTACATAATAATATCATTGTTATTTATTGTCAATATTTACTACTTTTTATAATTTGAAGTAATATAGATGTTTTAAATTTTAGGTCTTTTATCTTAGGTATTATTAATATTTGCAACAATACTTATCAGAAATATAAATCGCTTGTACACTGTATCATCTTAGTAAATATCAGTCTTTCCAGCATTAGTGAAAGTTACTAAAAAAATAATTTTATGATTCCGTCTAGCGGCACCATTTATTTAAAGAAAAGGCTGTATTACAGGGTTTAAGACCTTTAAAATGGTCCCTATGTCAAGGACATTTAAAAAAGGCTAGGCAGCTAGAAGCTGGTCCCGATATTGAATAGGGGCCAGCTTTTTTAGTTTCCATTGGTATCTATAATTATTATAGTAATCCATATAATCATCAATTATTGATTCTAATTCATCAAATGCTGTACAGCTTTTTAAGTCTATCTCATCTTTCATATGACCAAAAAATGATTCCTGCGGGGCGTTGTCCCAACAGTTTCCACGTCTAGACATAGATTGGCCAATTCTATATTTCTTAAGAAGTTTTTGAAATCTAGGGCTCGTATAATGAACTCCTTGATCCGAATGAATAAAAACATCTTTATCAAGTAAATTTTTATGATTTCTAATCAATTTTTTAACAGTTTCAGTAGCTATATCTAGAGTAAGACTCTCTGAGATATAGTATGAGAGAATTTCATTTGTGGAAGCATCTTTAATGGTTGATAAATAGGCTCTATTAGATGCACCATATGTTAAATATGTTATATCAGTTAATAATACCTTACCGACCAAACCTTGTTTGAATTTTCTATTCAAAGTATTAGGTACAATCGTATGCTCCTTAGTAGCTTTCATCATTCTACGATAAGGATTTGCCTTTCTTATTGGACACACGATATTATATTTTCTCATAATTCTTTGTATACACTTTCGATTTATTACTCGATTAAATTCATGCTCTAAAACCATTTTTATAGAACGTGATCCCTTCTTGTAACCCCTATGATTAAATGCTTTTAGAATTATATGCTTTAATTCTAAATCTCTTTCTTCTTTGAAAGTACGCTTATTACTTGAATTTAAATAATTATAATATCCTGATCTAGATACTTCAGCTATTTTACATAAATGAGATATCATATTTTTATAACTATATTTCGAAATTATATTTTGTATGATTTTGAATACTGATATTGAACTTAATTTATTATTTTTCACCTGCCTTTCTTGCAGCTCGATTTTTTTTAATAGTTCTGCCTCCGCTTTCCAATAAGCAATTTCAGTATCTTTTTTAGCTATTATTTCTTCAACGGTTAGTTCACATCTTAGTGGACAACCACTATTTAATTTTCGAGAATCTCTTAATCCAAGTTCTCCTGATTCATTATAGCTATTACGCCATCTTTTACTGGCACACCAAATTCTATTGTTTCCAATAACATCTACATCAAATCCTGCATCTTGAAAAATATGAATAGGTAGTTTACCTTTGCTACGCTCAGCGATAAAAAATATTTTAAATTCATCTGTATATGTTATTGCTTTATCTGTAACATTTTTCACATATTTATTCTTTGACAATAACTCAATTTCTTTACTAGTAAATAATTTTTTACTCATTAGCTCACATCCTGACTATATTTACGCTTGTTTTTATTGTATAAAAAAAGAACCTATAGAAATAGTCTTTTTTTGCTGTCTATTTCATAGGTTCCATTTTACTTGTTACCCCTTATTTATAATTATTTTTATGTTGAAGTATTTTCTAAACCTCAATAATTATTTTCTTTTTCATAATCTACTAAACTCATCAGAATCATTATTTAATATTTCAACATTTACATCATAAAATTCTCTATATAAAATATTTAATATCCTTTCATATTCATCATAATTTTTCCCATTAAAAAAGTAGTAAAACTCTCTGTTGTGAGAAAACATTTATATATAATTATATACATTTTTACATAAATAATAGAAAGGATTTTTTCTATGGCTGTAAAGACAAATTTTGAATCTAACGGCCAACGTTATTATAGAATAACATATGACGTTGGAATTGATGCAAATGGCAAACGTATAAGAAAGCAGTTTGTCGGCAAATCAAAAAAAGAAGCTGAAATGAAAAAGCAAGAATATATAAATAAAATGAATTCTAGGGTACAGAATAAAACATACTGGTTTGCTCAAGAAATGAAAACATGGCTTTTTGAAGTCATAAAAATGTCTGGAAATATAAAGCTTTCCTCATTTTCTAGATATGCAGGCATATATGAAAAGTATTTTGAGAACTGTCCTTTTTCCCATATGAGCTTAGACAAAATTGAATCAATCGATATTCAACGTTATTATAATTCACTTCATAAAGACGGAAAAAGCAGTAATATAATAAAAAATAATAATAAACTACTAAAACAATTTTTTAATTATGCTGTTGACTGTGGATATATCCTTAGGAATCCATGCAGTGGCAAAAAAGTTGTTATTCCAAAAGATTCTCTAAAAGATATAGATGATACTGTTAAAAGTGTTCCTGTATTTTGTAAGGAAGATATGAATAAGATTCTTTCAAATAAAGAAGATACCAAGATACGATATCTATCATTGATTTCGTATGCAACTGGAATGAGACGTGGTGAAATATTAGGCTTACATGAATCTGATATAGATTATGAAAATAATGAAATCCATATAAGAAGAACTCTTGTATCTACATATGTTTATGATGATCATGGCAAAAAGCATAAGGAAACATTTTTAGATAATACAAAGACCCATACATCTGTAAGGGATATTCCTCTTCCTACAAGCTTGATTCCAATAATAAAATCTGCCATATCTCTGAAAAAACAAGATATCTTAAAATGTGGAAGTAGTTTCAACAAAGATCATAAAGATATGATCTTTCTCACTGAAAATAGTGAATTTATTGATGCAGGAAATATTGATAAGAGTTGGATCTATTTCTTGAAACGTTGCAAAATAAATCACTTAAAGTTCCATGCTCTAAGACATACTTATGCAACTCTTCAGTTTGAGAATAATATAAGAATTGAGACTGTATCAAAACTTCTAGGCCACTCCACTATTGAAATGACTGCCAATACTTATACTCATGTATTGAAGAAGGAAAAACAAAAATCTATTGATACCTTGTCATTACTTGGATAATACGAAGATATGAAGTCCTTTCATATCTTCATTATAGTTATTTATTTTTGTAGTATTTCTTCTAATTTATTTTCGAGATAAAGGTCATAATCATCAAAAAAGCCTAACTGCTCAACTATATCTCGCCTAAATTTTGACAATGGTTCATCATTTATCTTCGTTTTATCTTCTGTATAACCTATAATCTGTTCTTTTATATCTTTTTCAGATATATTAAACTTATTTAAAATTTTTTCTTTTATGTCTTTAATATATTTATCACTATACATATATCTCTTTAGAAGGAGTTCTTCTACTTGATTGGTATGGTAATTATATTGTTCTTTTAATTTAAACATAGAAATATATTTATCTACTTCTTTATATTTACATATTTTTTTATGCATTATATTTAATCTTATCCTATAATTTAAACGCATATCAGCCTCAAATTTAATATAATCATCTATACTCTCGCTATAAGGGTTTATATCATTAATATCAAAGTCTTTCCTTCCTTTCAAAGATGAATTACAATTATAACAAGCTGGTACCAAATTATATAATGACATTGAAAAATAAGGATATCTGTTCTTAGGAAGAAAATGATCTAATGTTGCTCTCATTTTACCACTAGAGGTAAGTACAGGTGTTATGTATTGCCTATTACAATAAGGGCATGTCCTAATATCGCTTGCATATACAAATAAATATGAATTCCAAACGCCATAAGATTCAATATTTTTATAATTCTCTAATGTCAGTGTTAATGAATATCTCTTTTCTAAATCAATAAACTTTTCTTTAAACTTATCTATATTGATTATATTATTAATATTTAATACATTATTAAACTTCCTTTCTATTACATCTACAATTTGTGGAAATAAACGTTTAGTTATTTTAACAATTTCCTCTTGTACAATCAATTTATTTGAAGGATTATTTAAATCTTTTATACCCTTGCTATTTTTAGCAATATCTCTTATAACATCAAATAAATCACAATTCCCAAAATTATTATAGCCAAAAATATCAACAAGCGCTTCCCAATACATCTTTCCTCTATATTTATTGTGTGCTGCACTAAATTTAAATTTTTTATCACTTATAAGAGCTATAATGAATGGAAATTTCCCCTCTATTTCATGTTCGATTTGCCTCAATTCATTATAGTTTCCTATAGATATTCTTTCTTGATTATTAATACAATATTCCAAAAATTCATCATGAATTCTTTGAATATCATACTTTATTAAAAAATATGTATTATTATTTTCAGTTATCTGTTTTATATCATCATCATAAAATTTTATATCATTTCTTTTTATATCAGGAATAATATTTTGTACAAAATATCTCTTATGAGATTTTTTTAATTTCTTTGTTACATTTATCTTATACATATTACATCCCCACTAATTCTTTCTTTTGTCTATAATAAATCTAATCAATTCATTTTGTTCATCTTTCGATAATTTTTCAAATTTTATTTTAATTTCACCTAGCTCTTCATTATCATTATTGCAATTCATATTAAAAAATTCATATAATTGATTGTACTGTCTCAAAAGAGTTTTTCTTAAAAATTCTTCTCCTATTATATCTATAATATTTTTACACTGATCTAATTTCCTTATACAATCTTCTTTCACATCTATCAGTTTATTTCTTATAATTTTCGTTTTCTCTATTATAATTTTATCTTTATTTACATAATCTGTATTATTAGACAATGCTTTAACTTCTTTTTCTGCTGCTTCATTAATTGATTTCATTTTTTCTAATAATTTAACTAATATATTTTCTACTCTTTCTATTTTCCCAGTTGCAAAATCCCCCAATATTCCATAATTACTATTAGTCAAAAAAAATCCATTTCTATATAGATCATAAATATTAGCTCCAAATGTCTGTTCTTTGTTTTTATAGATTTCTGTAACACCTTTAATTTTTTTTAAAAATATTGTATTTTCCTTAGGTATATCTGAAAGCAAAATAGGTGAATGCGTTGTTAATATTAATTGTATACTGTGATGCTTAAAATTCTCTTTTAAAAAGCTCAATAAATTTTTCATATATTTTTGTTGCCATGTAGGATGATATGATAAATCCGCTTCATCTATTAAAATAATTAAATCATTTGAATTTTTTACTTCTTCATTCTTTACTAATGAATACATTCTTGCGAATAAAGTTATCATATTATATTCACCTGAACTAATTCCCCATGAAAAATTTAAATATTCAGCTGAATTCGATGTTATTTTATAACAATCATAAAAACTTTTTATATTATTAATTATATCCTCATGATTAACTTCTAAGGTGAACTGTTGATTGAAAGATGTATACCCCATCGTATCAACTACCATCGATTGAACTAAATCAGATTTTAATCTTTCAATACATTCTATATACTTTTCATCCCTTTTGTGTACCTCGTCTGACATATACTTGTTCTCTTTTTGTAATATTTCTTTTAAAAAATCTATAAAAAATTTATATAATGTATCATGTTCAAATAAATTCCTATTATTTTGTAGACTTCTTTCTATTGATTCATTGATATTTTTATAAAATTCATTATCCTCATCTTTACTTCTACTAAAGATTATTAGATATTCATGTAAAAAGCAACTAAATATCCCCAGTAATATTTTCACACTAAATTTTATAAATAATATTTGATTAACCTCTTTTTCTGATAATTTTTCATTAATATTTGTCATACTAAACATATGATATATATTATAAATATTCAGTAATAATCTGCTTTCTTCTGTTAAGTCATCATTTTTTTGTTTTATTTTATATATTTCATCAAATATTTTTTTATTAATATCAATTATGTTATTATATTCTTTGAACTCAGAATTTAATTTTTGATAAACCTCAAGAAGAATATAAGAATTATCCCTAAATGTAACAAATACTCTTTTAGGTAACTCAAAATCCAAATAATTATTTATATTTTGATTTGAATCATAAATATATTCAATTTGCCTTAAAAATTCATTATCATTAAAACACCTTATTAATCCATAGTCTTCACTAACTTTTCTGTTTTCATAATCATTATTAAAATCTCCATAAATTAGTCCACTAGTTGAAATATCTTTAATTGGCCTAAATTTTTTATATGTATACTTTGAATTAAATTCATTTGAAAAATAAATCACATTTATGTTGTCTGTTAATAAATGATTACTTACTGTTAACATTTTATGACTATTCTCTATTAAACTTTTTTGGCCATTAATATTCAAAAATAACTTATATTCTATATTCTTTATAGAATTATACTTAATATCTAATTCAATCAAATTGCATTTAAAGAATTTCTTATTGGTATTTTCTTCAATCTTCAGTGTAATATCTTTATTTAAAGTGCTATGAATATATATTTCATCATTTTCTAAGAAGCAATATATTCCCTCTGGCAATGTATCTAATTGATATGTAAATATATAACTTATTAAATCTAATATGGTTGTTTTACCAGCTCCATTATTACCTACTATAGCAGCTAATGATTCTATTCTATTATTCAGATCTTGTGGGATTTGCTCTTCACTTTTTCCTAACAAAGCTTGTGTAATCTTCTCCTTGCGTGTAATAACATTAAAGAAACCATCTATTGCCACATCTTTTTCTATAAATGATAACTCACTTTTTTCATTACTATAATCAAATTTATATTTACAATTAAAATTAAGTCCAATACATTTTAAAGAACCATAATCTTTAATCCACATATATAATAGCTTCATAATATTCCTCCTTGTTCTTTTACTATTTTCTTAAAATCCAGGGTATATATTTATATTTTATTTCTATCTTTTGTTCATATCTTTTAAATTTTTCTAATTATTAAGCTTTTAATTATTATATATACTATCCTTTTATCATAATAATTTTCTTTATTCAGGTATTTTAACACAAATATGACATAATAATGTTGATTTATTGTCTCGATTAAGTTCTGTAATTATAATTTGAATTTCTGGAAACTTATTAAAATATTCATTTTCCTTTTTATCCACTCTTATTAATTTATATGGATATTTATAATTCTTTATATGTTGATAATACTTATCCATAAACACTTTAAAATCTTTGACTTTTACATAGGAAATAATAAAATTATACGGATTTCCTAATGTATCATATTTATAAACTTTATCTATATGAGTATCCAGATAATCAACTTTAAAGCTATCTAAATTTAATGCTTCTATAATTGTTAATGGTATTCCTTGTTCATGTATAAGAATATCAACCTCTCCTGAAGCTTTTCCTGAATTAGAAGTTCCCTGTCTTGTTTGGTCTTTTACAGAATACTTATTTGTTTCCAGAATATCTCTTATATAATCATTTCGTTGATCTTCTGATGCATTTTTATAAATAAAATTTCGTTGCAGCTTCATACATGCAGAAAATAAATCATTTATTAATTTCATTAACTTATCATCAATTATAATATTTGCATTACTTTTTATAATATTTTTTTCAATACGTATTATATAAACGTATTTACCCTCTAATATATATTTGTTACTCTCCAATACGGAATCAAATTCTAATTGATTAACTGCTTCCTTAATAATTCCATCAAACTTTAGACTATTACTTATTCCATTTATACAATAAGTACCATAATTTTTGCTTGCACCAATAATTACATATCCATAATCATTCTCATTGTTTGCAATTTCTGTTATATATTTAGCTATGTTACTTGGAATTAATTCTAGCTTTCTACATATTATGTTGTCTGCATCGCTATTATTTAATAATTTCTTTACTTCCTCTAAATCTATCATTATTTATCTTATCCTTCTTAATGGTATTCTATTTATGTTTAAAAGTTTAAGTATTTTTCCAAATGTCAATTGTTGTGGACTATCTTTTCCATTCTCTACCCATAATTCCCATTCTATATTAGAATAAGATTCAAGAACATCCTTTTCTGATTCATAATATACTATGACCTGATCATAATCTGAAGGTCTAATTATTAAACATATTTCTCTCCCATCTTTTTTTATTATAAATATTGTTTTATCTACCTTAATATAATCTGTTAGATCATATTCCTTTTTTTCATTGCGTAAATAATTCATAACATTATTTTTAGATCGATCTAACAACTCATTTACAAAATCAAGTTTTTCTTTATCTTTCTCAGAATTGTGAACAAAGTTTTCTCCAAAAAGTTTATCATCTATTGCTCTATTTAATTCATCTTGTGTATAAATACCATATTGCAGTAATAATTCTTCAGTTATTTTATTATTTCTATTATGAATTTCAACTTTATCAAAAGTACTTGCAACTTCATTACTATCTAATAGTTTTCTTAATTGATTCATATCTTTAATATCATATTCTTTTAAAACTCTCTTAACTTCATCATATTCATTTGAGTTTTTCATACATTCTGCAATTTCATCATCGTCATATAGCCAATGTTTATTTTTATAGATATCCGGAAAATATTTTTTTGCTTTCTCTTCATTATCCCTAATCCATAAATAAAATTTCTTATAAATATTTTTTACTGTTTCATTATTTTTTGATTCACCCTGATTTTTTTTAACATATGTTGTTATATCTGGAACAACATCTTCTATACTTTTAGTTCTAGTTTCAGGTAATTTCAATAGAATATCCTTTATCAATAAATTTTCTCTCACATCATTTCCAACACTACAAGATATATCTTTTAACTCTTCATCAAGTTCACCTGAATCCAAAAATAGTTCATCTTGTATTTTTAGTACTCCATTTTGATTAGGTAATATTGGCTTTGATTTTTTATTTAATAAATTACTATGATCATATTTAATAAAATACTCTATAATATTTACTATCCACTGTTCAATATTAGTATTATCATTCAATGATACATTTTCTGATAATTCTTTAACATTGACATATGAGCTAATTTTATCAGCTAACTTAACACATAAATATTTTATAGAATTATTTAGTAAATCCTTTGAAATTTCATTAACTTCTTTCTCATCCGGTAAATAATTTGGAAAGATTACATCAATGTATTTAATTAAATCTACTATTTCTTCATCTTCTTTATTTGATTCATTATATAAAACTATTATCTCTTTATATATTTCATTCTCTTTATTTTTTTTTATACTTAAATTTTTTTGTATATCAATAAAGATATCATCATATTTATATTCTTCTAAAGTTATTAAATTTGTAAGTTCAATATCATAGTATAATAAGTTTTCTTTACAATCATAATCAAGATCTTTCAAAATTTTCTTATATACTTCATCAATACCCACATCATATTTAAGTTCATTAATACTGCATAATTCTCCATTTTGATTAGGAAATATTTTTATATCATTTTCTAATATACTTCTCTTTACTTCTTCATTTTCGCAAATTAAATTATACAATTTATTCAACCATTCTACAGATGTTATTTGATTAGTTACTTTATGTTCAATGTTTTCAAGTGACTTATATTTCTCTACTTCTTTTACTAAATTCATTAATCTAAAATTATGACATTCATTCCACAAAGAATTATACCAATAATGTATTTCAGATTTTTTAGTTAACATAGTTGAATTTATATAACTAATTAAATGCCACATTTCTTCTCTAGTCTCTTTTTTATCATTACTTATTATCCATATATTACATTCATCTAAGAAGTCATTATATAATGATTTTTTACTACCATCTTCTAGCTCAATTATAGGCTTATATTTAATATATTCTTTACATTTTTCCACTACATTTTTATTAACCCATTCTGCTGAAATATATTCTTCTTTGCTTTGCATCTTTATTTTTGTAATGTTATAAATATCTCTATATTCTTTATTAGAAATATAATCTAGTAATTTACCATACAATTCACATGCTTTTAATAGTAAATTTTTATTTTCATTTATCTCATCTTCATTTTTATCTGATAAAAATATACTATCTCTTGGTTCTGTAGGATTAAATAACGGACTATTGATTACAACTGGAAATGCAAATTCTTCTGTTCCAATCAAAGGAAAATCACAAAATATCTTTGGTAGCTTTGATGAATATTCTAATATATTTTTATTTTCCAAATCTAATATAGGAATAGCTATTGCAATATTTTCATCCTTTAATACACATGTAAAAATGTTTTTTCTTTGGCCATCTTGAATTAACAGAATTTCATGAATATTAATACTTTTATTTTCTGTATTATGTATTTCTCTTCTTTGAAAAGATAACCACTCTCCATTTATTGTTATCATTTCTATTTCAGGAACAAAAGCAAATACATATGGTAATGCTATATACAAATTTTCTAAACCTTGCTTAGCAACTTTAGTTCCATTATTATCCAAATCATATGTAAATATTGTATTAAAATTATCTTCATTAACTTCATCAGCTATTATTTCATTATTCTCTATCTGATCATAACTTTTATGTATACTTTCTATAATTTCATTTTTACTCTTTCCACTTCTATCTAGTTCAAATTTAATACTTCTTTTAATATCGTTCTCATCTTGTAGAATTCCACTTATAACAACCTTTGAAGATAATAAATGTGTAGTCAGAAAACCTGTACCAAATTTTCCTGTAATTTTTCTTCTATCGTTTCCTGAATCTAAATTTTCTCTATCTTTTGAAGATACTTGTTCAATTAAACATACTAAACTTTTTGTTGTAAATAACTTTCCATTATGTGCAAAGCTAATCACATTATTTTCTTTATCAATATTAATATTAATTTTTACTTTTCCTGTACTATTAGCAACATCTTTTGCATTTTGTATAAGCTCCCAAATCCATCTTAACTTACTATTATCATTAGATGTTAGTTTCAACTTAGTTAACAAATCAATAATGGTATTTGCAACTTTTGCTTCATGAGCTTGTTTTCTGTTACTATATATTTCATCTGAAAACATTCAAACACCCTCTTTTTATTTTATTACTAAACTCCCTATTTTTATAATATACTAATTTTACATTTTTGTATAATATTATCATTGAATAAAATAACAAAACACTTAACAGCTTAAATAATAACTGCTAAGTGTTTCTTATTAAAAATTTATAAAATTAAGTTTTAAAGCTAATTAAGAAATAAAAATTTTACACCATTTTTACACCATAGTTATATCTACATACATTTATTTATATTTACTTATAAATATGGACATTAGTATTTTTAATGTCTTACAGCTACTTATAATTCTTTTTTCATTGAATCATGGGTTCGATTCCCGTATGGGTCACCATTGCAATAAACATCAGCTTTTAGGTAACTAAATATGCTGGTGTTTTTATTATTTCACACCATTTCTTGCTTTAAAATTAATTAATTGAATTATTTTTTCTTATACGTAATTAAGTCAGCTATGTCTAAAACAATTTCAGCTTTCCTAAAAAATCTAAGCCCTAATAATCCATTGACTTTTTCATCTGGATCTATTTCACCAAAATCTATTTTAAAATTATTTAACATAATATCCTCATATGAAATATTATCAATTCTTTTTCCAATATTTTTTACTTTTTCTATTATTATTTTTTCATTAGAAGTACTATATACAAGCTGACCATTTTTACATTTACTGAATTCTTTCATTGATTCATGCCCATCCTCTATTGCTTTTATTACAGCAACATAATAAACATATTTATATTTATCATCTTCATTGCTTTATACAATCTCAAATTTAATAAATCATTATTTCTAGCAACATAACTAACAATTTTTCTTTACTTTAACAAACCAAAATTATTAAAAGGATAAAATCTAAAAATAGCTTTTCCTTCAATATCTTCTTTATCTATATATGGATTACTCCACAATCTTGCATCATCTGAATGTGCACGATTATCTCCTAGAAAAAAATATTTTTCATTAGGAACAAAAAATTCTCCATCATATTTTTCATTATTTTTCACATAATCCTCTTTAATATCAGAGCCATTTATATTTATGATTCCATCATGTATTACAATGTGGTCCCCCGGAAGTCCAATAACTCTCTTTATAAGTCTCTTTTTTAATTCATCAGAATTAAAAACTATAATATCACCTCTTTCTATTTTATCTGTGTTATGTATACGTGTTACTAAAAGCTTGTCATCCTTATTTATAGTAGGAACCATTGATGGTGTAGGCACGTATACATTAAAAAACAAAACTTTATTTATAACAATAGCTATCATTATTGCTAATAATATCGGCATTATCCAATCTTTTAAAATTTTTTTCATAATCACTTTTCCTCTCATTTTATACCCTCTTAATATTTATAGTTTTTTATTAAGATATTTAAATACAATGATTCCACATATATATTGAAAAATAAGTAAAGTCACAAATGCAATTACAAGATATTGAGATATTGGATGAATGTATCCTATAGCATTGAGTATAGAAAATACTACAATCAATCCACAATATAACATAAGCATTATTTTATAAGTAATACAACCACTTTTATCTCTTATCATTGTTTGTCTTTCATCTTCCATCTCTATCTTCTCTATTCTCAATTTTTCATTATATTCACTTTGATTTTCTGGTTTTGACCAATGCAAATACTTACAAGTAGTAACTACTCCAGATCCAAAACAAGCTCCTCCGAATCCCCATAATAAACTTTCTAATCTATATTGAGTAAATAGTGCTAAACCAAAAAGTACTGTTCCTAATATTAAATAACCTAATCCTATATATAAGTCTGACTTCTTCATTTATTTTCCTCCTCATAAATAAAAATTTCTTCTATACTCATATTAAAATATCTAGCAATTTTAAAAGCTAAGATAATTGATGGATTATATCTTCCATTTTCGAGCGAACCAATAGTTTGCCTTGAAACTTCTAGTGCATTTGCTAGATCTTCCTGTTTTATACCTCTTTCTTTTCTTATCTTCTCCAAATGATTTTTCAAAATATACCTCCATTAAAGTAAAGTTAACTTTCCATGAATTATTATATTATTCTTTCCTTTTTATGTCAAATAAACTTTCCATAGCCATCACAAATTAAATATAACTTTAAAGTCAAATAAATATAGATATTAATATTTATTTGATAAGATACATTAGATTAATTATTCACAAAATATCCAACAACAAAACAAAAAGAGCATATAAAACAAGTTTACATACTCTTCTATACTATCTTAATAAAATAAATTAAACATCAAATAGTGTACTATGTTTAATTCTAAATGAATACATATTAACATAATTAAATTTAAAAGGAGATGTTAATGTGGTATACAATGTTTATTTATGTGAATTATTAGGAGTAATCTTCATTTCAATAACTGGTTCCTTACTACACTTTGTTTATGATTGGTCAAATAAATATAGGCCATTTGCACTTATTTCAGCCGTAAATGAAAGTACTTGGGAACATCTTAAAATTGCCTTCTGGCCTACGTTAATATACTCATTACTCGAATATGCCTCTATTTCAGAAATAACAAATAATTTTGTTATTGCAAAAGCTTCATGCTTAATTATAATTCCTCTTTCAATTGTATTTCTATTTTATTCATACACAAAAATACTAAAACGTAATTACCTAGTAGTAGATATTTTAATTTTTATACTATCAATATACTTTGGACAAAAAATTAGTTTCTATATATTAACAATGACTCAGCTTCCAGGTTTTTTAACTACTTTATCCTTATTTATTATTTTAATTCTAATAATTGAATTTTCTCTATTTACTTTTTTTCCACCAAAGTTTTTTATTTTCAAAGATCCTACTAATGGTACATATGGTATCTAGAAAATAAATCGTACCATAATATTCAATCTATAAAATATTCAATATTTATGATACACTTACAAATAGAATTGCATTAATTAAATATTTCTTGTAATTAATTTTAAGCATATGATAAAGATATACTTGATAAAAACTTGTGATTTTTATTCATAAGCTTTGTATTGGAGGATAAAATATGAATCAAAAACAAATGGAAATGATGAAAAAAATAATAGAAGAAAAGAAGCAAAAGGGAAATAGCACAAATAAAAATGCTGAAAAACCAAAAAAAGTTATCGGAAGAATGCTTCTTCATAGCGGAAGAACAACTTTATAGATATAGCATTAAAACCATACATATAAATATAAAACTAAGCCCTATCTATTTTCTAATAATGAGACAGGGCTTAGTTATATTAAAATGTATTTATATTTATAAAATTATTTTAATTTATTATACTCCTCATCTAAAACTGGTTCTAACCACTCATTAGATGCACCTTCTGCTGGAACCTCTATTGCAATATGAGAAAACCAACTATCTTTTGCAGCTCCATGCCAATGTTTTACTTCTGGATCTATATTAACCACATCACCAGTTTTTAATTCTCTAGGTTCTTTTCCTTCTTCTACATACCAGCCTCTTCCACCAGTAATTAAAAGTATCTGCCCCCCTTTATGATGAATATGCCAATTATTACGACATCCTGGTTCAAATGTAACATTTCCTATTACTACACCTTTTAAAGAAAGCATATTTAAATAACTTTTACCTATAAAATATTCTGCAAATGCTTCATTCTTATTTCCTCTTTCAAAAACTTCATTAAACTCCATACCTCTACTCCTTTTTCCATTCAATTATTTTACTTTTATATATATTATCTGATTCTATGTTACAACTTAAAGTTAACTCTAAGTCAAGAATTTTTCCTTGTAAAATTAAAAACTAAATTCGTGATTACAATAGTGAATTCAAGATATATAATTGTAAAACTCACTAATTTGAATTCTATTTATAAATCAAGTAATTTTTTAACTTATAATCCATATATAAATATACGTTTCCATTACTTAATACATTTTTATAGTTTTACTTAATTTTTATCCAAATTAATGTAATTTTCTCTATTATTTTATAATATATTGTATATTTATTCGAAATATTGTAAAATTTAATTGTTACAATATTTATTTGTCAATTAACTTTTAATTAACATTTGTATGATATAGGGGGATAAATTACTTTGAAAAAGAGAAGTTTACTTAAATTATTCACTACCGCAACTATACTTTGCAGCATAACATTAATGAATTGTACAACTGCATATGCACAGTGGCGTAAAGATAATACTGGTTGGTGGTATTCTGAAGGTAATTCATGGTCAACAGGTTGGAGATTAATAAATAACAATTGGTACTTTTTTGAATCTAATGGATATATGAAAACAGGATGGCTTTTAGATAATGGAATATGGTATTATCTACATTCCTCTGGTGAAATGGCTTCCGATACTGTTCTTATAGACGGAAAATACTCAACATTTGATGCAAGTGGCAAATGGACAGGCTATTTAAATACTACTAATAATACTTCATCTTCAAACACATTACTTTCAAAGGCTGAATTCAGTAGTATCGTATGTGACAAAATGCATGAACTTGTAAATAATCACAGAAAATCAAATGGAATAAAAGAATTAAATATTGATAAAAATTTAGATCAATCTGCATATTTAAAATCCAAGCATTTAATTGATAATAATTATTTTGCTCATGATTATAGTGGACAATCCTTCAGTAACCTTGTATATTCTCTTTCAGGGCAAAAAATTAATGGAGAAAACATAGCTCAAAATTATTTAACTGAAAGTTCCTATACTAAATCGTCCGCACAAGATTTAGCAAATCGTTTATTTAACAGCTGGAAGGAATCCTCTGGTCATAATCAAAATATGCTTAGAGAAAGTTTTAGCAGTTTTGGCTTTGGTTTTGAAATTGCATCCAACGGCTATGTTTATGCCACACAACATTTTAGGATTAATTAGTAAATTTTTTAGGACAACCTTTATCTATAAAATAAGATTTAAAGGTTGTCCTTTTAATTCATTTAATGTTGAGAATTTATTATATTAAGAATTTCTTCTCTTATCTGCATATATTCTGAAGTATATCTAGAACTTTCTTGATTAACACCTGCTATATCATAAGTAAAATCAGTCTTAAATTCTTTTACTATTCTTCCAGGTCTTGACGACATTACAATTATTCTTGTGGCTAATGCTAATGCTTCATCAACATCATGAGTAATAAGAAATACTGTATTTTCTGTTTTATTCCATATATCTCTTATAAGAGCCTGCATATTCTGCCTTGTAAGTGCATCGAGAGCACCAAACGGCTCATCCATAAGTATCATTCTAGGCTTATTCACAAGGACTCTTGCAAGTGATGCCCTTTGTTTCATACCTCCAGATAATTCATATGGTTTATGTTTTCCAAAATCTTTTAACCCTACAAGTTCTAGATAGCTTTTTGTTAATTCCTCTATCTGGCTTTTAGGAAATTTTCTCATTTTTAATCCGAATGATACATTATCATATATATTCAACCAAGGATACAACGTAGGAGCTTGAAACACTACTCCCCTATGCCAATCTGCTCCCTTAATAGGCTTTCCATCCATTTTAGCCTCACCATCTGATGGCTGATGAAATCCTGCAATTATTTTAAGTAATGTACTTTTCCCACATCCTGATGGTCCAAGAACACATATAAACTCACCTTCTTCAATATTAAGATTTACATCTTTTAATGCTGTTACTTCACCTTTTTCTCCTGAATATCTTAAATTTATATCTTTTAATGTTACTACATAATTATTTTTATCATTCATTATTTCTTCCATAAGATAAATACCTCATTTCTTATATACCTTTTCACTTTTATCAGTAAATTATATATAAACTTTCTTGCTTGATTATTTTATAGCATCTTCTATATATTTAGGATTTACAGCTTTATCAAATACTGAATCCTCTGGAACTGATGTAATACTTTTTTGTTCAAATAAAAATTGTGCAGTATCTTTTAATGACTTTACTAAATCGCCTTTAGTCTCACTAGTTCCAAAATATTTCGGATCTAGCTGTTCTTGTGCAGAAAGCCATATTGATCCTTGCATTTGTGATAACGCTTCATCTTGTGATATCTGTAATGCGTCTGATATAGTTTTTACTGCTTCATCTTGATTTTCTTTGTATAAATTAACGCCTTTATTTAACGCTTTAACATATTTGGTAACTAAATCAGGGTATTTTTCTGAAAATTCCTTTCTTACAACCTCAACGTTAGATGTAAGTATTCCTTTTTCAGCCATATCAGCACTTGATAATAATATCTTTCCATCAGATAATAAATTTGCAAGTGTTGGCTCCCATACATATGCTGCATCTATATCTCCTCTTTGCCAAGCTGCATAAATATCTGCTGGCTGCATATCCAAAAGTTCAACATCCTTTTCGCTTATTCCATTAAGTTTTAATGCATTTAGTAAACTATAATGTGCTGTTGATGCAAAAGGAGTTGCTATTTTCTTACCAATAAGATCTTTAATTGAAGCTATATTTGATTCATTTCTTACAGCTAATGATTCAACTTTTCCAAGCACTTCATGTATCCATATTAATTCAACATCAGCTCCATTTGCTATTCCAAGAGTTGCTGGTGAAGATCCAAGAAGTCCAAAATCAATACTCCCTGATGCTAATGCATTATTTACATCTTTACCAGAATCAAATTCAACAAGGTTTATTTCCACTCCCATTTCCTCTTCAAAATATTTCTTTGCTTTTGCTATTCCCTCATCATTGGGCATCTGTTGAGTTCCTATATTAACAACCTTAGGACTTCCATCTGCTGCTACATCTTTACTCTTACTTGAGCCACACCCCATGAACATCGTACTTACTGTACAAAGAATCGCTATTGTTTTAACTATTTTCTTAATATTCATAACCTATTTCCTCCACTCTTATATAATTTTCTATTATTCTTTACCTTTCCACGGTACAATTTTCTTTTCTAATATCCTTAAGAACTGATCAAGTAAAATACCTGTGATTCCCATTATAATTATTCCAACGAAAATTATGTCACTCCTTAAATAATTACTCGCATCTAATACCATCCATCCAAGTCCTGATTTTGCTGCAACCATTTCTGCTGCTACTAATGTAGTATATGCAACCCCTACCGCTGTCCTTATTCCAACAAATATATCTGGCAGACATGATGGTAAAATCACATGAATAAATATCTGATATTTACTTGCCCCTACTGTATATGCACTATTTATATAATCTTCCTTTATTTTCAACACTGCTGAAACACATGATATATATATTGGTGCAAAACAAGCTAAAAACAATAATGTTATTTTTGATTCATTTCCAATGCCAAGCCACAATACAAGAAGTGTATAATATGCAAGTGGTGGAAGCGGACGATAAAATTCTATTATGGGCTCAAATATTGCTCTTATTTTCGAATTATATCCACTAGCTAGTCCAAATGGGACTGCTATTAATGCGGCAAATAAAAATGAAATAAATAATCTTTCCATACTTGCACCTAAATGTTGAAGTAGACTATAATTTTTGTATCCATTCTGTATAATATCAATAAATGCATTCCATACTGCTTGTGGTGTAGGAACCATTTTAGAATTAGCAATTCCAAAATTAGTTACAACAAACCATACAAGTAAAATTAAAATTATTGTTGCTAATGTTAGCATGTTTTCAATTGTAATTCTCTTCTTCTTTTTACTCATACCCATACCTCATTCACTAAATTTACAGTTAATTAAATTCCATTATGCTCTCATTAATATAAAACAAAACAAGGGCATTTTATATATTTTATTAAAACGCCCTTGTTCTAATCTATTATCTTATTTCTAAACATAATATATATTTTATTTATACTGAACCTCCTTCTTAATTTATAGTTTTATTTTAAGTTTTCTCATCCTTCCTTTAAACCAAAAAGGTCTTCTTAAATTAAACTTTTAAGAAGACCTCTCTGCCTTTTATTTTTATTTGCTGCCTTAATATGTTTATATAATAATTTAAATTGAATATCTGTACAATGTTTTTTAATACTATTTTATTTGTACTCCAGTACATACTACAATATGTCATGGAGCTTATATGCTATATCAATCATTTCTCTTATCTCAAGTTTTGATAAGTCAACATTTAATATCTCTTCACTCTTTTTTATTTTATAATTAACAGTATTTCTATGTATATATAACTCGTTAGCTGTATCTTGAAGACTGCCGTTATAACTAAGATAACATCTTAATACTGTAAAATAATCCGTATTATTATAACTGTCATACTCTATTACTTTTCCAATTGTCTCATCAATAAAACTTCTTATTACATTTCTATCCTGTATAGCAAAAAGTAATTTGTAAATTCCAATATCATCATATCTACAAATATCATTATTATACTTCTTCCTATTTATTATAACCACACTATCTGCTTGTCTATAACTTTTATATATACATCTTATACTCTTTGTTTCTTTTCCAATTCCTATAAAAATACTTTTTATTAAATGTTTACTTTCACAATGTTTAACAATCTTTTGTAATATTTCTAATACTTTAGATTCTGTTGTATTCATAAATAAAAATATTAACTGATTATTTATCCTAACACAAACTGCCTGTTTATAATATACAGATAAATAATTTTCTATACATTCATTAAGTCTTATAATATATTTTTCATCATTGATCATATCAAATTTATTCACATCAAATACCGCAATACAATATTTATTTTCACTTTTAAATCCATGAATTTCAAGTTGTGATAAATATAGATCTTCACGTTCATGATAAAAAATAGCATTCTGTATTGATGTAGATATTTCTAGTGAATTTTTCTCATTTTCAGTTATTTTAATACAGAAAACTCTCATTATCTCAGCCATATGAACATGCCATGACACTACAAAAAGAGGAGTATTTGTTTCATTACAGTAATCTATACATTTCTTGTCAATCTTTTTTATATATGGTCCTATATTTATCACTATACCACTTGCTTTTGACTTTATTATTCCTTCTATAAGATTAATAAGCTCAAATTCATTAGATAGTCCTATTCCTGTTAAAAAAGTTACTTCTCCACCTTCTAAAAATGTTGCTATTTCTATATTTTCAACCATATGAACCCATTTTACAGCTTTACTTAATCCCTTCTCTCCAGCAATTAGTTTTATATCATGATTTTTTACACTTTCATATAATAACCCTATTGTTACGCTCAACCTTCTCACTTCCTTAACCAATAAAATTATATTAGCCTCATCAAAATATGATAAGGCTATATAATTATTCTATTAATAACAGCAAATTAAATTTTAACCTAAAAGATTTAAATAAAAGGCATTTCCATTAAAATGCATCAGCATGTCCTTCTCCAGTGCTTACTTTATAAGATTCCAATACAGGTATAACAAAAATCTTTCCATCTCCATGATTTCCTGTACTATTTACATTCATTATTATATCCACTACTTTTTCAGTATCTTTTTCAGATACAATAAGAGTAAATGCTCTTTTAGACATAAGATCTGACGTTTGTTCAGTATGATCATCTAACATATAAGTTACAGGCTCTTTTCCTCTTCCGAATACTCTTCTACATGTAAATGCCGGAAAACCTTCCTCTAAGAGAGCTTTTTTAGTCTTTGATACTTTATTCAACCTTACAATTGCAAGTATTTCATTCATAACACTCCCCCCTTATAAGCCTTTTAATTTTGTGCTAATAGTATATGCTTCAGTAACAGGAGTAACAAATATTCTTCCATCACCTGAATTTCCATTCTCTCCTGTTCTAGCTGCATTCATTATTACTTCTATTAATTCATCCTTTTTTTCTTCTTCTACTACCATAAGTAACATATCCTTTGGTAATTCATCATAAAAAACTGATCCTATCTGTAGTCCTTTCTGCTTACCTCTCCCATATACATCCATCTTAGTCACTGCATTGAATCCTGCTTTACTTACTGCTTTTAGTACATTTTCAACCTTTTCAGGTCTTATAATTGATCTTACTAATACCATTTTTTAATCTCCTTTCATAAAATAAATCTTTTAAGGCAAAAAAACAAAGGAGCAAGATAATTAAACTTAATTATCTTAACTCCTTTGTTTAATGAAAATTATAATACAAACATATATATAATTCAATAAGATAGTTTTACATTTTGACAATAATATAACAGCTACCATTAATTTGTTTGCATTTCTTTTTTATCTGACTAGCTTCTTTTGCAAGTAAATAAACACTATCAAACGTCACTTCTTTTTTAGTTATTCCTGCAATAGATATGGATACTAACGGAAACCTTTCTTCTATTCCATGTCTGTTTTGTGCTTCTATATATCCTCTTTTTAAATCTTTTTCATCATAATATGCTAATTTTAATTCATCAAATTCTTTTATTATACATTCACATATATTGTTTATATCTCCTGAATATATTATTGAAATAAAGTCATCTCCTCCTATATGACCTATAAAATTTCTATTTGATATATTTCTATTTATTATATCAGCTAATAATTTTATTATCCTATCACCATTTTCAAACCCATAAACATCATTATATGCTTTAAAGTTATCAATATCAAAATATAGTACACAATACTCTTCATAATGTGATATGCATTTTTCTATTTCTTTTTCTATAAGAAAATTTCCTGGAAGACCTGTAAGAGGATTCGAATATCTTGCATTATTAACTTCTATTTCTGCAGTTTTTTCTATTAAATCTTTTATTGTAACTATTCCATAATATTTTGAATCTTTTGTTACTGTAACATGATCATAAATATTTTCCTTTGCTCTTGCCATTGCAAATTTTATTACTCTTTCAATAGACATTTTATAATCTACACTTAAAAAATCTGTTTCCATTATTGTAGATATTGGTTTTGAATAATAAATACTATATCCATACTGCCAACCTAATCTGCTATATAATGCATTTCTTGTTATTGTTCCTTTTACCACGTTATCCTCTACTACACACAATCCAAATATGTCCTTGTTCTTTTTAAATAGTAAATCGACACTTGATACTGGCATGTTTGGACTTATATATATTTTACTTTTAGCGATATCCTTAATATATACATTGGTTATATTATTTATATATTTTTTCTTTTTAACAATATTGATATCATCTATTATTTGTCTTATATTATCTGATATTTCTAATATTTCTTCACTTGGTCTCTGTATAAAATATCCTTGTCCATATTTTATACCTATATTAATAAGAGTTCTAAGTTCATCTTCAGTTTCTATTCCTTCTGCGATCAAAATAGAATTTGTAACTTTAGAAAAGTCATACATACTTGTAACCAGTGCCTGTTTTGTCTTATCTTTATCAATATTGCGAATAAGCTGATTATCTAATTTTAAATATTGTGGTTTTATATTACATAATAAATTCAATCCTGAATATCCAGAACCTACATCATCCATAGCTATTTTACTATTTTTACTGTTATAAAAGTTAACAGCATCTTTAAAACGATTCATATTTTTTATATCATTTCTTTCAGTTATTTCAAAAATTATATTTTCAAAATCTATTCCATATTTTTGCAAACATTTATCATTAAATAAATTTCTAAATTTTATACTGCTTATAATAGCAGGATCAATATTTAAAAATAGCTTTGTACCTAATTTTTTATGACATGAATTCTCTAGTGCCTTACATATAAAAAGCCATTCTAATTCAAAAGATTTATCACATTCTTCTGCACACTTTAAAAGTAGTTCTGGATTTTGCATTTCTGTATTTTCTGGTCCCCTACTTAATGCTTCATACCCCATAACACTCAAATCCTCAAGAGATACTATTGGTTGAAATACAGTTCTTATATTTTTTGTATTAATAACATCAATAAACTCATCATATTGCTTACTGGCAAGCTTAAAACATATAGCTTTTCCCAAAATATAAATTCCTCCTAAATCTTTCAAATAAAATCAATTTAATCATATCTATAGAACACTATATTTGTACAACATTAATTTAAATGGTTATTTAGGTTAAATTATTGTAAAACTTATTATTTTTATATAATAAAAAGCAAACCAAATATTTATTATGAATACTTTAGGTTTGCTTTTATTAAAATAACTATATTATTTTATTTGTAATCATCTACATCAAATTCATTATTTTTATAATAATATTTTCTATCTTCTTCAGTAATTTCACGAATAACTCTGCATGGATTTCCTACTGCTATAACATTATCAGGTATGTCTTTTGTAACTACACTCCCAGAACCAATCACCACATTATTTCCAATAGTAACACCTGGATTAATTACAACACTTCCTCCGACCCATACATTATCACCAATTGTTACTGGTATTCCGTACTCATATCCAGAGTTTCTTGATTGTGGATGTATTGGATGGCCAGCTGTATATATAGATACATTAGGTGCAAACATTACATTTTTCCCTATAGTTATTTTACCAACATCAAGCATTATGCAGTTATAATTTGAATAGAAATTTTCTCCAACTTCTATATTACTTCCATAATCACAACGAAATGGCTGTTCAATATGAATTTCTTCCCCAGTTTTTCCTATTATGCTTTTAATGATTTTTTTCATTTCTTCCTTGTTATCAGGTCTGCATAAATTGTAATCATATACTTTAAGTTTTGTTTCCATTCTTTCTTCCGAAAGTCCATCTAACCACGCTTTATATGGAAGTCCGTTTAACATTCTTTCTTTTTGATTCATGTTATATACCTCTTACTTTTTTAATCTTTTTGTTTTAATTTTAGTTTTTTTATTAAACCAATACAATACATATTTTAAACTATTGTTTATGCTTTTATAAATACTCATGCATTCAGAAATTAATTTTCATATCTATCTTAAATATACTCTGTATTACTTTCATAAACCTTAAATATTCGAGTCATCATCAAATAAAATAATAGCTACTTCACAAGATTTAAGATTAATACTTCCATCACAAATTTCTTTATTTCTCACATTAGATAATAATAATTTACCTGTATTATTTTTTAGCTTTAACGTTGAATCTTCTTTCCCAAAATTAGCAACAATCAATATGGATTTATCATTATTTTTTCTATAATATGAAAAAATATTTTCTTTATCTAAATATTCTGGTTCAAAATCACCATAAGTGAATATTTCCTTATATTCTTTACACTTTCTAAGTGCTATAAGATTTCTATAATAATTTAAAACAGAATTGTCGTCTTGTTTCTGTTTTTCAACATTTATATTTATATAATTAGGATTTACTTTAAGCCATGGATTTCCATCTGTAAATCCTGCATTCAATAAATTATTCCATTGCATAGGAGTTCTTGAATTATCTCTGCTTTTTTTATAACATACCTTAAGCGCTTCTTTTTCATTCAACCCAGTCTTTAATGCAATCTCATATTGATCCTTAGTATGAATATCATCATATTCATCTATACTATCCATTGGACAATTTCTCATTCCAATTTCCTGTCCCTGATAAATAAAAGGGATTCCTCTTAATAATATACTTACAGTTGCAAGCATTTTTACTCCCTCATCATTCTGTGCGTAATCTGGAAGATATCGTGATGCCCCTCTAGGTTCATCATGATTTTCAATAATATTAGCTAGAAATCCTTTACCAATAGATTTTCTTTGTGATTCAAATATAGTATTCCTCCACGAATCAAATTCAATTTTTTTAGCATCATACCATCCATGGTCACCATGATTTAGTACTTCAGCTGAAAAATCAAACATGGTTGAAAAATGTCCATTTTCACCTATAAATTCTTCGAGTTCTTCTTCTTTATTGTTAAATACTTCAGCAACAGTAAAAGCATTATACTTTTCAAAAGTTTCACCCTTAAGTTCTTCAAGCATTTCTCCTATTCCTTCTACTTCCTCTACCATTTTAGCTGCATTTACAAGTCCATCTTCACCGTCTGGCTCATAATCTGGAAAACTTGTATCTTTCTTAATATTCATAATCGCATCAATTCTAAAGCCTGCAAGTCCCTTATCAAGCCACCAGTTTATCATTTCAAATAATTCTTTCTTAACTTTTTCGTTATTCCAATTAAGATCTGGTTGCTCTTTTGCAAATAAATGAAGATAATATAAATCTGTTCCTTCTACTGGCTCCCATGCACTTCCTCCAAAGTAAGATCTATAATTACTTGGTGGATTACCATTCTTTCCTTTTTCAAAATAGAAATATTCTGCATATTCACCGTAAGGATCTTTTAGTGCTTTTTGAAACCATTCATGCTTATCTGAACAATGGTTTATAACAAGATCCATTAAAATATTTATATTTCTCTTTTTAGCTTCTTCTAAAAGTTCATCAAAATCTTCCATTGTTCCAAATTCAGGTGCAATACTGTAATAATCTGAAATATCATAACCTTGATCCACAAAAGGTGATTTATACATAGGTGAAATCCATATAATATCTATTCCTAAATCCTTTAAATAATCTAACTTTTCAATAATACCTCTTATATCTCCTATACCATCTCCATTAGTATCCTTAAAACTTTTTGGATAAATCTGATATGCTACCTTATCATGCCACCATTCTTTTTTCATAAAAAAACCTCCCCTCAATATACTTCTAGTATATATACTTTTAGGGGAGATTTCTTATACAATATTGATAAAATATTATGTTATTTTGACATGATTATGTTTTCTAAAATTTATTGAATATAATCTATATTTTTAATATTATTCTACATTAGAATTCTTTGTTAGTTTATTCAATTCATCTATAGCTGCAACAAGTTCTATTTCATATTCTTCATATAAATCGCCCTCATCTTCACCTAGCTGCTCTTCATAAAATCTTATTAATGATCTAAGTTCATCTACTCTACTCACACACTTCTCCTTAAAGATTTTTTGCTGCATTTAATGCTGCATTATAGTCTGGGTCACTTGAAACTTCACTACAGTATTCAACATAAGTAACCTTATTATTTTCATCTATTACAAATATTGATCTTGTTAATAATCCAACTTCTTTTATATATGTTCCATAATTTCGTCCAAAATCTCTATTCTTATAATCTGATAATGTTGTAACCTTATCTACTCCAGCTGCTCCACACCATCTAATTTGTGCAAATGGTAAATCCATGGATATAACATAAATATGAACACCATCTAACGAAGATGCTTCTTCATTAAATTTTCTTATTTCTCTATCACATACAGGCGTATCAACTGATGGAACTACAACAAATATTCTCTTTCCTTTTGTATCATTTAAAGTTACATTTGCCAAATTATTATTAGTAAGATTAAATTCTGGAGCCATATCTCCAACTCTTACATCATTATCTCCAATAGTAACATTTTTACCTTTAAACGTTATGTTCATATAAATCACTCCTTTATTATTTATGAATTCTATTTCGTATACATTACAATATGTATATTTCCCTCTTCGTATATTTTTACACTTTATTTTATTTTTTCATTAGATGTGTGGATACTAAAGCTTTTAAATGAATATATTATTATTTAATAGTAATTATTATATAATAAGAT